>OLZE01000053.1_pt1 | contig 79572 bp, 106 predicted proteins | sample 1674091 | NCBI WGS metagenome assembly OLZE01 (sample SAMEA103958143, study PRJEB25191) | human gut metagenome | biome: human-associated habitat [ENVO:00009003]; feature: intestine environment [ENVO:2100002]; material: feces | place: Germany | collected 2013/2015
GCTATAGTACCGTCGTTGACTCAAAAAAACATTTTTTTCGATTTCTGAGCTTTTATCCGGTTGTAATTATTCATGTAAATTTTTTTAAACGAAATTTTAATAAAACTATTGACAAAAAATCGTTTATGGATTAAGATTTTTACTAAATTTAACATAAAAAAGGAGAAAAACATTGCGACGCCAAACAAAATCCATCGAAGCGCATAAGCAAGATGGTACATACAATTCTACGAAGCATGGAGTGGACGTTCCATTGGCTGAGGGACCGCTAAGAAAAATCAATTGGGACAAAATGTCCTCGGAAGATATTTATAACACGATTGCTGATGTTATCGCACAGAAGGGCCTTGACCACGCTGAATACTCTCTGGCTTTGGAACTCCTAGTTTATGCGGTGAATAGGATGCTTAAACTCCGCAGGGATTTGAAAGCCCAAGGCGGCGAGACGTATATTACGCCGTCAGGTATCAGGAAAAACAATCCTACTGCGAAACTTGTTATGGAAGCAGAAAAGCAAGTTGATACCCTTCTACAAAGGTTTGGGCTCACGCCGGATTCTCGTAGCCGAGTAGCTAGGAAGAAGGGAGAACTTAATCTAGGGGGTGAAGATTCTTTCGGATCTCCGGAAGGTTTCTTCAATTAAACCAATAATTTAAAAATATTTTAAAAAAAGTAGTTGACAAGTATAAAAATCTAAGTATAATCTATTTCAGTAAAAGGTGTTGTTGGCTACATGGAAAAGCTACGCTTTCGAGCGTTACCGTATGTTCGACTCATATGGGCACCATCAAAAAGATAGACTCGTATTTCAATTGATGGAAAGTAAGTCTGTAACCGAGAAAATGCGGGCTTAAATCCTATCGAGTCTATCATTATGCGACCGTAACTCAATTGGCAAGAGTAGCCGACTTTTAATTGGCAAGTTATGGGTTCAAGCCCCATCGGTCGCACCATAAATCTGTAAAAAGGAGATTCATAGATGAATACCACCACGGATTTCTTTGAAAGAATGTTTTCTTGTGAAGGTTGGGATCAGCTTGACACTTTCGACTTTGTGTTTTATGATTGCACTTTGAACAGGGATATTGGAGATTTTAAGGAAGGGACCAAGATTGACACTATTACTGTCCTTTTTAGTGTCAGCAAGATCGAATTTGCGACGTTCATTGAGAACGATAATGGTCCTGATGAAGAAAAAATCATTTATACCGCAACACTTTTCCCCTGTATGATCGAACGACCTTAAAGACTATTAAAAAAGTTCTTGACATTCTGATTTAAGTTTAGTATAAGGTTTCCATCAATTCATTCATACGTTTGCTCCTCGAATCGGGAGACGCAATTTCCTCCTTTATTACGTCTCCCATAATCAAAATTTTTAATGGACTCGTACTTCAATTGGCAGAAGATCCGGCTCATAACCGGGAAGTTATAGGTTCGAGTCCTATCGGGTCTACCATCATACTATCGTAGCCCAACAGGTAGAGGCAAGGGTCTTAAAAACCCTACAGTATTGGGTTCGAATCCCATCGGTAGTACCAAAAAATATTGTGGGATAGTTCAGTTTGGCAGAACACTTGACTGTTAATCAAGGTGTCGGCGGTTCAATCCCGTCTCCCACAGCCAGAAGAATTAAAAACAGGACAGGTGCCAGAGTCAGGCTTATTGGGGCGGTCTTGAAAACCGTTGGCGCAGGAGCGTCCGTGGGTTCGAATCCTACCTTGTCCGCCAAATTTATCGATATTTATACGGGATACGAAGTAGAGCTGACAAGTGCGTTGAAAAACAGACGGATATGTCGAAAGACATAGACTAATAGTAGCTGCGACGCAATAGACCTTCTATGACGATAGATAGAACTAGCATATCAAACTCGTGGTTACGATGCTTCGTTACTTGCAAGACCCTATTAAATATCGATAATATTTCGATGGATTGAGTTGATCTACGTATCTCCCCGTATGGATCGAGAACGCAAGATCCTCTCCATCGATAAAAGCCAAACGTGATCTTGAAAGGAACGATTCGACCTCCTTGCGTAGCCTATCGAGGTCCGTTTGGCCCCACAAATCTCCGGGTGTAGTTTAAGAGCTTAGTCAGGACCTAGATGAGAAAACCGCATACTAGTAGGCACTCATTGAAAAAAGATACTGGATTCTGATAGGCCATAGTAAAACAGCTTGCGAAGATGCGAATGCTTGATCAGCATTTTAGGTGCAATTCCCGCCACTCGGACACAATTAAATTTCGTGGTTCCATAAGTCATTCTCCATAATCATTATCTAATACGCCATAAGCACAGCCTTTCAGGGCGGCAGTATAAAGCGTATATTCTGGCGGCAGGGCTTGCCGTTACAGCCTGTGGAGCGGGAAAGGCTCAAGCTCCCGCGATGAATCAGGAACCCGCCTATAGTTTGGCCTAATTGGGCTTTACTGATAGGAATTCCTCGTCTAAAAGCGGGGGAGGATGCCAAAGATGGGTAAAAGGTGCTGCGAATACCTCCATCGCAATAAAAACCACGAAAGCGAAGGCCCCTAAAACAATTCAATATGTTTTAGGGGCCTTCTTTTGTCACTTATATACGTTAGTGAACCATGTAACAAATACCGTGAATGCTGCGGATAGGATACCTAATGCACCTTTCCAGATCGAAATTTGTCTATCATGTCGTTTAAGAGTTTCTTTCATTTCCGTGATGTTGTCAATGTCGATTTTGTCGAGCTTTTTACGCATTTCTTCAATCAACATGCTTTGATTTCCAGTCCGTTCATCAATACGATGGGCAAGCGTAAGAATACGCCGTATCGTTTCCTCATTCGTCATATTGTGGCAAGCTAGGCACCCGAGATTAGGTGATGCCGAGTGCTGCGTATTTTCCGCCATGATCTTCCTACTTTTTTGAGGTGCTTCCTATTGGGGAGGAATGATACAAAAGTCTATTCTGCGAATTTGACGAATTGGAAGACCCGAAGTAATATTCCATTACTTGTTTCGAGCTAGAATAGATATTCGATACCACACCGCCAATCAGAGCGACAAGGAACTCGGGCACTTTTATATCTGAGAGAGTTCCATTCATATATAAGGCCATAGCATAAAATATCGCGGCAGAAACGGCAAGGTTGCCAATCACGTTTATAATGGCAAGAAGTTTCGGCGTCGAAGAATCATCGGCATCTATTTCGCGTTGACGGGCATCTTTTCTATCATCGGCAGAAATACGAACAAGGTCAACTTCCAACTCAGCTAATTTTGCTTTAAAGTCGGAATCGACCTTTTTTAATTCTGCCAGTTGCTCGAAAGAAGCCTTCTGCACACATTGGGCTACTTGCTTTTCGTCGGCGTCCGAGGAAAGCCCAAAAGCCGCTGCTAATGACGATACTGCAACTCCAGCCAGAGGGCCACCAAGAGCGGTAGCGATTGTTGGAGCAACGGTTCCAACGACACTCTTCCAATCAAAATCCATAGTTTTTCCTTCATCCTTCCCTCTCCTATGAATTTTTTACCTATTAAAACTCAATCTGATAATGCGGCTGGTCAACGATAGTCTTCCAATTTCCGCCCCACGTGAGATTCACGCCAAGTTCTTCCGCGCATTCCATCATGGCCTTATTAATCATCAACCACTTTTCCTTGTCGGGCTCAACCTGAACAGAACCATTATAATAGGGATACAGGTCGACAGCGTGCCCATACCCATCGGACTGTTTCAGATGGTAGGACTTCAAGGTCTTTGAAAAACCATCCTTCTTCAACTGAACCTGCCTTTCATACGTACGGAGCCCTTCAACTACCGTGAAATCGACTTCGCTTTTCTGCAAAGCTGCTTCTACAACGGCACGAAGCTTCGGATGCACACCTTCAAGATTATTCAATGAACGCTTAGAAAATTTACGCATACATTTTCTCCTGTTTACGTTTTTAGGAAGTAGCGTAAATCAATTTTACAATTTTGTCAAGTACCCATTCAAATAATTTTACAATTTTGTAAATAAAAAGGGCGTCTAAACTATGGACGCCCTTTTTATTATCATAATAATAGCCTATATGTTTACGCAAAAACGCTTTTAATCAGTTGGACGCCTTCATCCGTGACTCCAATTTGATTATGAACTCCATCCGTCGAGTAGATCTTAAAGTATTTCTCGCCAGCCTTATTTACCTCGCAAAGGCGCTGATGAATATATCCTTTAGATTTCGCCCAATTCGTAATAAGCCCACGCTTCAATCCGAGCGATTTATTGATATCCGTGAGTGAAAAGCATCCTTTCTTGTCAATCCGGACTTCCGCGATTTGTACCAACGGTTTCTGATATTCTACAGTTTCAAGAGCTTTTTGTTTGGCCTTTTCTGACTCTACCAAAGCTTCCAAGGCTTCAATATATGTCTGAGGAAGCGCTGCGACTCCATATCCTCCCGTCTTGCGGATGGAAGGAAGAATGTCATGAGTAACCCAACGCTTGAACGCCTTGGCTTCGGGCTTACGAGAGCGGAGAACAAGAGAGTACAATCCTGATTCAGAAACGATAATTGGCTTTCTTCCCGAACCCGAATACTCTTCGTGTTCGATTTTTTCATCTTCATCAAGACCCAAAAGAGCCTTATTAGTATCGGAAAGTCCCAAACAATCGCATACATCCTTTGCTGTAAACCACGGATCTCCGTTCCTATCAACTACACGAACCTTACCAAACTCAGGATTCTCAAAAATCTTCAATTTATCCATAACAATTCCTCTCTTTTAATGGTTAAAAAAAAATGCCCGACGACCGGGTAGCACAGAGACACTAAGTCTCTCCGGAAGTCGGGCAAATATTAATTTTTTATTGAAAGATTACTTGTGCTACCAAGATGAAAACAATATACACACTGAAATTACGTTTGTCAATATAAAAATTAATAATGTGGTTGAAAATATTTTTGTGCAATCATCAGAATAAATGCGGAAGCATAATAGAGCTTTTCCTGAATTTCTGGAGTCATATAATCTGGATTATCCAATTCTTTCATCATTCTATCAGCTTCATACAAAATATTATATACTTCTCCAATTGCAAAAATATTTCCCTTATCATATGCATACTTATCTTCAATTTTATGCATATCTTTTACTATTTTGTCTAAAATTTCAATTCCATCATCATAATCGTCTTTAGAAGAAATACTTCTCAAAGTTTCCCAAGGCATACTATTTATCCTCCTTTTGTTCATCAAGAAGAAGAACGGTTGCGGCTGTATAGATGATAATATCAAGAAGCTCATTTCTGGCACGTTCAAAATCGCCTTTGCGAACCATATCATGAGCCTCATATGCCTTCTTATGGACTTGATAGAGCGGACCGCCGATGCCTACTCTACGAGAGATTTCCATGAGAGGCTGGTCCATAAAGTCTACAGTGCCTTCTATATTATGACGCTCCTTCCCTTTACCAGAGAAGCATCGCAACATAGCCTGATGGATAACCTCACCGACCTTTCTTTCCCCATTGGTGATTTCTCGGTCGCCTTTTACTTTATATTCATTAGTAGTCTCATTTTCTAAAGAACGCATAGCTCCTCCTCTATATCTATTTTTAACAAATTCACTATAAAAGCCGTCACGAAATATTTTCAATACATCTTGATCAGACATTCCATCCGGAATAGTAATTCCTTTATAACAGTTCTTAGGTAATTCTTCTATCATAACTTTCCATCAAGCTCTTGTTGGTTCAGGGATTGGGCCAGCAAACTCTATTCCCGGAAGAAGATCATCAGCGCACAGGGGCATTGTATCACTACTAAAATACATAACATGAGGTTCCGGAAAAAGGCTGCTCCTCATCCAATAAAATCCGGGAACATTAGGAATTTCATTTGTCCACGTCAAAGTATTGGAATGATCTTCGGCTGCGGTCTTTCTTTTTGGGTCAGTAGCTTCGTATGCCTCTTGAAGTACAGTCTTTGACTCTCTTATCCTCCAAGTATTAGTACCATTTGTTTCTACTCTTGATTCTTCGGAAAGGTATTTCACCATCTCGATCAGCCTTGGCACGGCGTTGCACGCGGCGACGATGTAAGCGGCGTCATTCAAATTTCCAAACACGTGGGGCAAGACAATATATGCTATATGCTCAGGGACTTCTTTTCCTCCATAATACCGTTCGATACGATGATGGTATGTTTCATTAGTTCCTTGCTCGCTTTTAGTCCACGGACCGGGAGTCGCTTCTTTCGCAAAATATTCCAATTCTTCAAGCCATTCTTGCGCATTCATTCGATGCTTCCTCCTTTTTTTAGAGCCCCAATTTTACTTTGAGCTTCATATACATGGCAAGATCTTCCTTTCTCTCAGATTCTTGGCACCAAAGACCCCACGCCTTCTAGTCATTCAATCTTCTCAAATAATACAAAAGAGGATTAACAAATTCCTCGGGACTGCAATCAAGTTCGTATCTTTCCGCATATTCACCATACGCTACGACACGAACTACTTGTTTTCCCTTATATTCTACGAGCTCAACGCTACCATCGTCTAAGTAAGTACTCAATTCCAACTTTTTGCTACGTGCTTCGTTTTCTGCGGACACAATAGCTAATGCAAGATTCTTAATCTTTTCCTCGATTTCATAGTGTTGACGAAACAGATCGATTATTTCTTCGCAAGATATTCTTGTCATATGTACCTCCTTTTTCTACAGTCCTAATTTTGCTTTGAGCTTTTCATACATAACAAGGTCAGCTTTATATTCATCTTCGCGTTTACGATTCTCCTTTTCCTCCTTTATACGATCATAATAAATATAAGGGTTAGCAAGTTCCTGTGTAGAACAGTCGATATAAGTTGACAAATCATCATAGGCATTTTGTGCACTTATTACGACAAAGCGTCCTTCACTTTTCAATTTAACAGGGTGCCCTTCATCCCAAAAACTCAGCTGTAGTTTATCGCTAGGATAAACTTCATTATGTTTATCCAGCAATTCTTGCGCTAATTTCTCAAGCGTTTTCTCAGCCGATTCTCCAAGCCTTACTTGATGAAAAAGCAGTTCCACCTCGTTCATGATTCTTCCTCCATTTTTTGTTCGACCGCAATTCTTGCATGTTTAAGACGGCATTGCACGCATTTATATCTTAATTTGCCCATCTCTGTACAACCATCACCGATTATTTCACATGGCAGCGAATCCAGTTCACCAGCTTTCGCAAGCCAAATAGCTGCCCTAGCCTCAAATTCGGCTACATCTTGGCTAAATCCCGATAAAGTATACCGTTTTGGATTCATAGGATAATTTTGACCAACGCATTGTGCATAATAACAGAAGCTATAAATACACTCGGTCTTTTTATCCCTTCCGCACCTAAAACACACGTCTTTTCGGTTTTCCAACCACTGTTTTTCGCTATCTTTAAGTTGAAATCTATAGCTTTCTTTGTTGTATAGGTCTTTAATCGGAAATTTAGCGTCCCAATCAGCTTCGGCGGCTTCCTTGGTTTTGAAAAGATCCGACTTTTTATTACAGAAAACGCTATTGCAAGTCACATGCCACATTTCGTATGGGCCTACAAAAGAGTCAATTAGTACCTTCTTGGCAGTAGCGTCATTAGCACAGTGCGGGCACTTTCTTATGTTCATATGCACCTCATTTTCACTACACACTCGTAAGCCTGTACTTTTCATACAGGACGAAGGCTTCCCCACGATGGCCCGGAAGTCGCTCCGCTGTATCCGGAAATTTAAGCCTCAAAATAACTTTGCGTCCCGTCTGTTTTGAAAAACGTTCCGCCGAGGGCAAGCTCTCCCATGCCCGTACAGGAGGGAGAATGCCTCCGGAAGCTCTATACCGATTAAGTTTCTTCGCCGTGGTTACATGCCATACGATCATTTATTTACCTCCTTTCGATGTTTCTCCAATAAACGCAGAATACCCGGATATTCGTAGAGTGTCAACAACTTTTTTACGAAAAAAAAAATACTTGTTTCTGACTCTAGGGAATATCCCCGAAGGAATATTCCAGAAGGAATATCCGGGTATCCATTCCGAATGTGCTCCAACGTAGGTATACCGTACGTGGATGGAACCAAATGAAAGGAGAGATTATGGGTGATACGGAGGCTAGGAGGGTGTTTTTAAGGCTTGAAATGTGTTTCGTGAGTATTTGGTCGTGTAAGAGATGAATGTGGCCTTAAAAACGATTTGTGTAGGAACTTTTAGAATTTCATAGATTTACATTTATTAAACAAGATCATTCAGATAGTCTTCGGTGGTCAGGATGACGTTCTTTAATTGATTTTTCTTGTAATCTTGCAGAGCTACGTATGCTAGAAGCAGAGCATCGGAACGGTTATGGTACTTCTTTAGATTCAGAGGTGCGTCAGGGAACATCTCTCGGGCCATCGGGAGCGACGGTTTGTCCTTCTTGTCCAATTTGATGAGGCCAAGCTCGCGTTGCCAGTATTGAGGGGGGACGAGAGAATACGGAATTTCGAGCGTCCGTAGAATACCCTGCCAAGTCCCAAAATTCTCTCCGAAGGAAAACGTGGAAACTACTCCCTGTTTCGGCATGGCATGGACTTTCTCAATGTAAGCATGGCTGACGTGTTTATTGAACTTGCGAAGAAACGAGATTGGGTGATTCGTAAAATCGCAGAGAGAACAAAATGATCCATCGTCAGAGATTATAGCTACGGCACCAGTTTTTCCGGGGTCGATGCCGATGAAATACGGTTTATCAAATTTTGATTTAGCCATCGGATATTTACTCCTGTGTAACATTTTATACTGTGTAGGTTTTTTGATTATCCGATGTGTGTAGCAGAAGAGTCGAAGGAAGTCAAGGATAGGGGGCGTAGATCACACCCGGATCACACGGATCTGAAATAACTAATTGAAATATATTGTAAAGATTGAAAATTGGTCTTTAAAATTGAACCTGAAAATCGTTCATATAACTCACTAGAATATATTGTGATTTAAAAAATCGGGATCACACGGATCACACTCGATTCAATAGTTTCGATACTTTAGGCCCTTGTGATCCGGATGATCTCGATCCGGGTACCTCCCAAGTCTTTTTATATATGATCACGAGGGGGGTATAGGGGGTATGTTGCATATTTGAGACTGATCATTTTTTCTTCTTATGGACTTATCTTCTCTCTATCGGGATCACAAGGATCACATAAATATAAATATATAAAATAAAAGAATAAAAATGTGATCCCGATTGTGATCCCGATCCAATTTGTGATCCCGATATTCGGATCACACTTCTGTTAAAATCCCATTTTTTGAAGCTCCCCTCCCAATCTGTGGGAAAGCTAAAAACTTAAAGTGTAACTCTAAGAATTTCTTTGTAGTTGAAATAACTAGACTTTTTATTTAAGGTTTAACTCGTAAAGTTTCCGTTTAAAACTCTTTTAAAAGCCGGAATTTCTTATCGACCGATTTAATTGACTTTTTTATTTTTGGTTTCTTTTAGTTTTAATTCGGAAAGTTTTCTGTCTAAAAGAAACTTTAAGAAAGATTATAAGCTCCGAATGTCCCATTTTGGGCATTATGTAAACTTTTGGAGTTCCATTTCCTTTTCTTTTCCGTTTAAAACTCTTTTAAAGGCCGAAATTTCTTTGTAGTTGAAATAACTCAATTTTTTATTTTGGGTTTCTTTTGTAAACTTTACGGTTTAAAACTCTTTTAATTCCTTTTAAAAGCCGGAATTTCTTATCGACCGATTTAATTGACTTTTTTATTTTCCAATTTAAACTCTTTTAACTCAGAAAGTTTCCGAATTAAAACTAAAAGAAACCCAAAATAAAAATGTCAATTATTTCCAAGAGAAAGAAATTTCGGCTTTTAAAAGAGTTTTAAACGGAAACTTTCTGAGTTAAAAGGAATTGGATCACCTTTTAAACTGATCAAAAGACGAAAAGAAGATCCGAATCTCGGAGCCCGACAGATCGGCAAAAGAGATTCGGATCTTCTTTTCGTCCGAGTTTAGGTTTTGGGGTGGTAGACTAATCTGTGCTCAATTCATTAAACTCGTCTTTTGGGATATTGAGATATTCACAGAACAAACCGACGCAATCATCCAATTTCGGAAAAACGTGTACTTTCATTCTTTCATTCCTGTTTGCAATTTGAAGAACCCTGAAAGTGTGATCTCCTAATCCAAAAATACGTTTTGTTTCGATACTGAATTTTTTTAAAGATACAATATCGTATGAGGACGCTCTACTTCTAACCATTTCTTGTTTAAACTTTTCATGCGCCTTTCCAAGTGACAAATAGCTAGGCCAAGATGGGCAGTCTGAGTCCTCAAAAAGCTTTACTGACTTTTCATCTTCGATTTCTTCCCTCGGGAATGCTCCCTCGGAAAGAATATCATACCACCATTTCTGCACACTACTCAAAGAAAGGAGTTTCTGTTCCATGAGAGCCTTCGTCTGGGGAGCCTCTCGGATATTCACTCCGCTAAAGTCATAATGTTTCAGATAGACGTAAAGGGCCTCGTCACCGCCATTCTCAAATTCCTCATTAAGGTCTTTGAAGTATCCTTGAGTATCCTGCTTATGCTTCGAGGACACATCGAGAACAAAGAATCTGCGGGCGTCCTTACCTGCGGGGATAACCCAGTCCTCGTTAGAAGACATGATGAACCGGGAACAGGAATGCACAGAGTACGATTCGAAGCCTTTCCTTTCGATCACCTGAGTACGTTCCGTGATCTGTGACTTGAGAATACTTTCGTCCTGTTTGCTTCCGGCCCAGACAGCTTCGTCGAGGTAGATAAGGACTTTCCCTTCGGTAGCTCCGTTGAAGTTAGAGAAGTAATGCTGCCTATTCGCTACAGACAAGCCGTGCTTGCCCAACATACTCATGAACGGAGATACGAAAGAGCCTTTACCAGTACCTTCCTCACCACGAAGCACAACGGCTACGCCGGGCTTATCCTCCGGCTTTTGGACCATATGTGCAAGCCAAGCCCACATATACCGTTGGTGGTCTTCATTGCCATCACAGATTACTTCATTGACATGGCTCCTAAACAATTTGCAGCGTTCAGTGGCCTCGGCAATTCCCATCTCCGAGTTTGCGTATTTAAATCCACGCCAGAGATTGTAATAGCCTTTTGGAGCACCCTGCGGAGCAAATTCAACCCCACGGTATTGACGGCGGTTCTTGCTTTCCATCCATGCTTTGAAGAGGGGCTTTTGCTTCACGTTCCCTTTTGCATCAAGAAACTCGAATGCGGGAAGGTTTGCGGAGAACTCTTCGGCGGCCCTAGGAGTAAGGAATTTGGATTCCCCGTCAGGATCTTCGTAAATGATTGCCGATTTCCCTCCGATAAAAGTAAAAGCGAAAAGGCCATTCATTTTCTTGATCAGAGGATGCACGTAGTCCTGATCGGAATCTTCTTCCTTTTCGGCGTTTTTAACAATATCGGATGATGAATCCTCCGAATTTCCGAAAGGTGATTCTCCGAAAGGATTATCCTCTACACTGGTCGGGGATTCCTTGTTTTCGGTTTTAGGTTCTTCCGTTCCATAGTCTTTCATAATCATCTCAAACATGCGTTCGGCATAGATTGGGCAGCTTCCACAGACCCTCGAACGCTCTTTTCCCAGAATCGTAATCATCGCTCCGCAACCGAAATCGCACGGGGATTTCTCGTCAGTATCCCACACGCTTTCAAGATGGTGCGTCCTGTCCATAGCTGACGTGTATCCTTGAGACTCTTCAAAATTTTCAAGGAAGTCGACTACAAGAGGATGGTTAATGGCTTCCGACTTTGTGAATCCCGCAGATCTGAGAGCGGGAACGATGGCGGAGAAGCACATCTGATTGAAGGAATAGTCTCCAGCTTTCTTTGTAAGTCCAAGAATCGCCTTTAGGCAAGGAACGATTTCCTTGTCCTTAATATTAAGCGGGGCTTGCTTCCTTTCCGAGCGGGCTTTGATGGCCCCTACGACATTCGCTTCACATCTACGGAAAAGATCGCTCAGATAGTCAATTCTGGCGGGTTTCTTCGCTTGTTCGTCAGGTTGAGGCGATAGAGCTTTGCTCTGGAAATATTCGATGGTATTATTGATAAGCTCGTCCGCGCTAATACGAATTTTGTATCTGCCATTGGAACGAAGCCTATTCGCAATTCGGAACATCTTTCCACGCTTCATAGCGAACATGGAATAGTCGAGAGTCTTATAGCCTTCCTCGCTAGGGAAAAGTTCAAGGCACACTTCTTTGTAAATCCAAGGAAGGACGCGATGCCCGTTTTCCGCGCCAAAAGCCTCCGCAGGAACGACGATATGAAAACCCTTCTGTCCCGAATAATATATTCTAAGAGACTCCGAATCCAATCCCAAAAGAACCAATTTATTCAAAGCATTTACTGTATCGATACGGCTCTCCTCAGCATCTTTTGAGTCGAAATCGAGAGTCAAATCCCCATATCGTACTACAGCCAAATTAAGGATATCCTTATTTTCATCCTTATAATTGGGCTCCGTTTCAAAAGACATTGACGTAGAGAACATAGCGATATTCGGCACTTTGTCGATTTTACAAATCTTCCAAGCGCTTTCTCTTTCTTCAACTTTCCAATATACAAAGCGTTGCATATATGCCACCCTCATCTCCTTATTTTCTATTTATTTCTAGGCTTTACGATATGCACTTTTTCTTTTGCCCGAGTAATCGACGTATACATCCAGTGCTTTCTGTTTTGAATATCGTTTTTTCTCATTTCATCATCAAATATAATAACGTAAGGCCATTCGCTTCCTTGAGATGCGTGTGCGGTAATTGCATAGGCAAAGTCGACGACGATAGACCCCCACTTCGGCTTATTGCTTTCAGGAAGTTCAAATGCCGCCCGAAGAAGGGAGTCATTCACTTTTATAGTATGGTGCGTGTCTCCATCTTCCTTATAGTCAAAATATAGCGTAATTTTATTTTGACTTTCACAAGATCCTACGACACTTCCGATATCTCCATTGACCAATATCAGTTTATTATATCTTTTGGAAACCGATTCCCGGATATTCTGCTTGACGATTATTTTATCGCCAACAACTGGAAATACCTGATTTTTTTCTTCCCGAAGCCAACGGTTGAGCTTCATCCGAGTAGAGTTCTGACCCGTAATGACCTGATCCGCGATAGCATACTCTTCTTTAGGCAATCCATAGGAGAATCCTATTCCTTCGTTTTTCCAATATTCCCATCCTTTGAAGCCTCCCATACGAATTTCAGTGGCTAGGCGAGTAATCGGAGATTCCAATGCGGCACGGTGTACCTCCGACAGGAACGCATCGAAATCCGAGGGATTGGAAGGGAGGACTTGAGCGGATTTTACAGGTTGCAGTTGGAACGGATCTCCAACAAGAATGAGTTTCTTGCAGATCTGTTTCAGGGCCTTAAACTCTTTATACCCCAACATGGAGGATTCGTCAATGACAACAACCCTCGAAAAGAGTTCCGGACACGGAGAATATGTGAACTCTATGCCTAAATTATTTTTTGCCTCCAGCAAATACGTGTATCTTACAATGTCTTGGTCTTCCCCGGATTCCTCAGCTATTTTTCTTGCTTCCTCCAGTTCTTCATCGCTGATTTCTCTAACGGAATAGAGCGCAGAATGCACCGTCTTTATGAGCGTCCCCGCTGGCATTTTTCGAGAAAGTACTTGACAGGCTTTCCCCGTAGGAGCGAGCATGATCAATTCATCTTTATAGTATTCAGCCAAGGCGTAAAGCAGCGTAGTTTTGCCTGTACCCGCACAGCCCCCTAGCATAAAGGGCTCCCAATCCTTTTTATGCCGAATGATTTTTTCAATTGCCTCATTTTGATGAGGAGTTAGGATGACTCCCATGTATAAAACCTCCTTTGAAAAAAAAAATACTTTGAAAAACATCCTATTTAAAACACACAAAATCCGAAATACCCAAGAATGATAGATCGGATTTTGTGGGGAGTCGATAGAAAAATTTAAGTTATTCTTCGATATTAAGTTTTTTCTTTACAGTAAGAAGTACAGAACAGGCTTCATTAATCCACATTTTAAGATTATCGAGGTCTTGACGCATTTTTTGATTTTCCGTAAAAGCGGAATTGAGGGCAACTTCTTTACTTTTAAGTTTTGCTTCCAATGCTGAATTAGTACGTTTGAGGTCTTCGATTTCTTTATACAAAACCTGTGTTTCCTTAGATTTAAACCAATACATAATTAAACTCCTGTTTTGTTAAAATGGAAGAAGCTCGAATTTGATCAACCTGAGCCCTTCTTCCGTAATTCCGATTTGGTTATGAACTTTGTCTGTTGAATATATCTTAAAGTATTCCTCCCCCGCCTTATTCACCTCACACAGCTTTTTATGGATGAAGCCTTTTGCCTTCGCCCAATTTGTAATTTCTCCGCGTTTCAATCCAAGTGATTTTGTAACGTCCGTGATGGACAGGCAGCCTTTCTTTTCAATTCGTTCCTCGGCTACCATAACCATCGGCTTTTGTTGTTTGACTGTTTCCAGAGCTTTCATCTTTTCTTCTTCGGAAGCCACAAGAGCCTTGAGAGCATCCAGATAGTTTGAGGGAAGTTGCGTAGCTTGTTTGATTTGTTCCTCCATCTCGTTGAACCGGGCGATGTAGGCTTTCTTCATTCGCATAGCCTCGGCTCCGGTATAGCTCATGACGAGAAGGACAAAGCCATCCTTGCTCATAACGTACATGGGCATTTCTTTATTCTGTTCGGACAGATAGGAGGAGAGCTCAAAATTGAGCGCTCCGAATCTATCTTCGTCGTTATCCAAAATATCACGGATATCGCGCAAGATGTTCCTATGCTGTTTCCCAAAGCTCTCCGCCACCTGCAACGAAGTTACCGCAGGTACTTCTTTGCCACCAACAAAAATACTCCTAATAGCAATTTGGTTCATATTCCCTCTCCTGATTTTTTTTATTTTACAAAATGCAATGCGATTTGCCCCGCCTGATAGGGGATAAAAAAGCAAGTGCAAACCATAATATAAAATACAATATTTTTTGTTTCCTCAGTGTCGTATTCTTCATCATATGCAAGATGAAAAGAAAGCGCATGAATGAGAAAACCCCAAATCACCGCCGAGCATATGAACAATATGTCGAAGAACCATTTTGTGGAAAACATAAATTCCATAATACTACCTTTGCTTATTAGATTTCATTTCCCCAACAATCCCAACCATTGTATTCCTGTCTAGCGAACAACTCTATTTTCCTACAATCCGGGCCGACAAGCTGTTCTATCCTGTGGCGGGCTTCATCTGGTTTTTTAGAGTGTTTCTCAATCTCAGACATTATGACTTGATGTACTCCAGCGCAATTCCGAGCCATCTTGCCTTTCACTCCTATAAAGCAAGGCTCCGAATTTCCGCGAGTCCAATTGCCCAATCCGAAGAAAGGTTTTTTATTAATGCGATTCAGCTTAATCCACTGAAAACCGATTGTCTTATATTTGAATCCCCATTTTTCCATCAACCAAAGACCTTCCTTGATTAATGGATATGTCATCCACATGAAAAGAACACAGTTGTCTTTACTAATGGATTCTACGGGAAGCTCCCCAATATCTTTTATGTTCATAGTAGAATAGTGTTTTTCCGCCGAGCCATTAAGACCTTTATTGGAATAGCTCCAAGGCGGGTCTGCGTAAATGACATCGTATTTTTCAAGGCAATGCCGCAGGTCTTTTATAATCATGAAGTGTCCTTTGTTTTTAGAGCATTAATCGTAACTTCTATGTGGCCCTAAAAATTCAAAATCAGTAAGGTCGCTCAAATCGATTTTAGCGTTTCCGTTTACAAAAAAATTCCCCAGTGACGAAAAATATAAAATGCAATTATTACATGAGCCTTTTTCTCTTATAGAATAATATCCACTTACTTTTGGAATTTCAGAAAACCATTGCAGTCTTCTAGGCAAATTATTCCAATAAAGAGTCGCTTTTTCTTCTGTTAAAGCGACTGGCCCTTGACAACCGCAGGGTATACATACAACAGCGTATTTACCGAACTTGTCTTTGATTATTGTAATGTCGTTGCCGTTTTTTCCGCAGAAAGGACATTGTAAAGTAGGTAGTGAACTCATTTGTTTCTCGATATCCTATTAAAGTGTTTCAAATTCAATTTCGGAATCATCGGTATTTTCAGTATCCTCAACGAAAGGCTCATATTCCCTACAAACAGAGCACACCTCGCCAGAAGTGATAGGCGCGATTACTTCATCTTCATTTTCAGGATTTTTGTAAACAAATCTTACGCATCGTACAACAAGCCTATTTTCATTTTCAGGGATATCCACATAGGCGCACTTACACGTTCCAATTTTTGAATCCATTTTTAAGAGCCTCCTCTTCCCATTCTTTTTCGAGTTTTTCTTTATTAGGTACAGGGATGATAAAAACACAAATGATGACCGTAGCAAAAGAAATCAGGCCACCATACAAAAGTGTCATAATAGTTTCCATCTATAGTCTCCTTACATTTTTTTGAACATGGCTTTCAGTTTTTCTACAGTAGAAAGGTACGGATTTTCTTCATTATCAACCTGAATGCTTTCTTCTTCCGGGGTAAGCTCCTCAAGAAGAGATCTTAACTCCGAGCGAATAAGCTTTTCGCAATTTCGCATTGCGGTCCCTTTAGTTGCGAGCCCTGAGATTGAATAAAACGTTCTACCAAATGCGGTAAACCCCCAACCACCCGTACTGACCTTAAAAACCATTGCGTCGATTTTTATACTACTTTTCGTGTAAAGATAATATTTTTCCTGCTCACACGTAGATACGTCAATCCAACGATAATCCATAATTCATCCTCCTCAATTTTTTTCCCATACTATTTCACGAAGAAGTTTTTGTCAAGGGAAAAGTCTTGAATTTTTTGGTTGGATAGGTTACTTTGTAAAAATTACAAATTTGGAGGAAACCATGAGGTTGAGGTATAACGGAAAACTTTTTCAAATACGGGCACATACACAGGAAGAACGAAGCGCATTTAGCAAAATGAAACACGTAACATATAATAAAGAAGAAGACTGGTTCGAGACAAAGCTATTCAGGGTTGCGAAGGAATTTATAGAAGTTTCACATGATTACAGAACCAGAAGCATCCTTGAGAGCTTTTCAGAAAAATGGAATCTCTCTTGGGCAACGGCTCCGACGAAAGGATTTTCCGTGCCAGCTAATGAAGGTTTGCACTATTTAGAGTATCAGTTGGCTGGCATAGAGTATATGATGAGGAACCCCGGAGTCTTACTTGCTGACGAACCCGGAACTGGTAAAACCATTCAGATTGCTGGATACTTGAATTGTCTCCCTGAAATTAGGAAGGTCCTGATCATATGTCCATCATCCCTCAGACTGAATTGGAAAAGGGAATTGGATAAATGGCTTGTCGATAAATCCCGTAAAGTAACCTTGGACCCTAAAGACGATGAGGCTTTCGCGCATATTGTAAGCTTTTCGAGTGTATGGAGGCCGAACGTATTTCCTTTTCTCGACAAGAGAAAATACGATGTTGTGGCTATTGACGAAGCTCATAACTGCAAAAATGACGAAGCGAAAAGGACTATTCAATCGCTTCATCTCGCAAAAAAAGCATTTCGGAAAGTCCTCATGACCGGAACTCCTTTGGTGAATAGGCCCATAGAATTATTCCCGCTTCTGAACTGTCTTGACGAAAAAAGATGGCCTAATAAATTCGCGTTTGCATTCGAGTATTGTTCCGCGCATTATGAAGATATATACGTATATGATAAGCAAAAAGGACGTGCGGTAAAAAAATCCGTACTCAATATGAGTGGAGCTAGCAATCTTCCATCCTTATCCGAGAAGCTCCGTGGGTCAATGATGATCCGAAGGTTGAAATCAGATGTACTTCCGCAGCTTCCCAAGAAAAGAAGACAGCTTATTGAAATACCTTTGGAAACAAAAGATTGTAAGGCCGCTATCAAGGAAGAAGCCAAACGGTGGGCCGAATTATGTGATCTTTATGGATACGAAGAATGCGTACGTCAGATGGAATTTGGCGACGGAGTTGCGTTTACCGAGATGGCTGCGAAGCGTAAAGAAGTCGCGTTGAGTAAAATCCCATTTTGTGTAGAATATTTAAAAGATTTGCTTGAGGGGGTTGACAAAGTCGTCGTTTTCGCGCATCATAGGGCCGTTGTTGATTTACTAACCGACGAGCTTAAAGAGTACAATCCCGTAAAAGTTGTAGGAGGAATGTCGGACAAACAAAAGCAGGAAAGTGTTGATTCATTTCAAGAAAATGAAAATGTACATCTTTTTATCGGAAATATCCAAGCTGCTGGTGTTGGATACACCTTGACAAAAAGTTCAATAGTGGTATTTGTAGAATTGGCATTTGTGCCCGGACTTATGAGTCAAGCTGAGGATCGTTGTGTACGAATCGGGGCTACAGCGGATTATGTGCTTGTTCAGCATTTGGTCCTAGAAAAATCCCTTGACAAAGACCTTTGTTCCATGCTTATTCATAAACAGGAAATTGCAGATAAAATTTTAAATTAAATCAGGAGTTATGATTATGAATTTTAGTAATATTCAGAGTATGGTGGAAATGAGTAATCTCCGGAAAGTATTGATTGCTTTTCTTGAGAAAGACCCCGATTTTCTCGAATATGTTCCAGTTAAGGTTCGTAGGGATGGAAGCAAGGACTTTCTTGATGGTAAGAATCCTAATGAAAGTCATCGACTTCCGGCTTTGAAAGAACTGGTTGAACTTCTCAGAGAAAACAAAAAGACCGAGTATAATCGATTGATTGAAGTCGGAGCGAAATACGTTGGTATTTCTTATAAAAACGGAGGAATCACTTTTAAGAATGAGGAAGAACTTTCCTTTGCCGATTTCGATAAATTGGCTATTATCGGGGCTCAGATTGAAAAGTTTTTTATTCCGGAAATAAATAGCTTTTTTACAAAAATAAGCGAAGACGAAAAACAGCTTTTGATTTTTACACTCAAGAGCATGGATGGCGAAGAGTTTAATAGCCTTCTTTTTGACGCTATTAATCATAAGTAAATAAAAGACATAAAGGAGAGAGAACTTAATGTGGGCATCTAATAATATCCGAGTAAATGTGGAAGGTTCCCCCGAAGCGGTTGCCGAGTTTTTCTTGCGTCTTGGAGGAATGAAGTCCGGATTTAATGGAGCAGTAGAATCGCCTAATCCTGTCGAGCCACACAAATCCGAACCAAAGGTAGAAGAGATTGATGCGAAAGATGAAAAGCACACGTCTCCCATCGAAGATAAACCTGTTGAAAATGAAGAAGAGGCATCTGACGTAGAAAACAAGCCTACGAATAGTGATGAAGAACGTGAGCATTTGAAGTCTATTCTTACCGAACGCGGCATCGAGTTCTCTCCTCGTGCACGTCTTGCCACATTGAAGAAGCTTGTAGAAGACTCTGATAATACCGCCGAGGAATCCACAGAAGAGCCTGAACCCGAGATTCTCGAAAATGATGAGGTCCCTCCAGTCATGGAAGACCCTGCGGCGACTATCTTGCAGAAGACCGGACAGGAGGAGTATAATGGCGGTGAAGGTGTGTCGCCTGAGGAAGAGGGTTATGGAGATATGCCTTCCGAACCGCTCAAGTTTGAGGAAGAACCTGAAAGAACTTATACTCCGGCAGAATTTCTGGATGAGTGCAAGCGGTATTGCAGTCGGGTAATGCGGACTGGCAGAGATCTTAATACGTCTCATAGAATGCTTGCCGATATTCTTCAAAATGTGACGGGTGTAACTCGCAAAGTCATTGAAGTGGATGAGAAATATTACAATACGATTGTGACGAAACTTCATAATCATATAGACCTTTTGCGAGAAGATCACAATTCAACCAATGAATAAAAAAAATGAAAGGTAAGTGTATTGGGAAAACATAGCAGGATAGGAGCCTCTTCCTCAGAAAGATGGATGGCGTGTCCCGCTTCCGTCAGGATGAGTGTTGGGCTCAAAAATGAAGACAGCCTTGCAGCAAGAGAGGGCACTGCTGCACATGCTCTAGCGGAGTTCTGCCTTAAAAATGAGATGTATCCCGCCTGTAAGAAAGGAAAAAAGATCTACGTAAAGGGAGATTCTTTTGAGATAGAAGAAGAGATGATAAAAAGCGTCTCTCTTTACGTAGGCCACATTCTTTACGTAGTTCATAATCAAAAATTGTGGATGGACGAGAATGGCGACCTTGTTCAAATCGACACCAAAAATGTCCATTTTGAAAAGTTTGAGAAAGGGGATAGCAAGAAGCTGTCCGTCGAGGAAAAATTCGCTCTTACTTGGATAAAGGAAGGGATGTTCGGTACATGCGACTGTAATTACAAAGATTATAAGAATAGGAGACTGTATGTATTCGACCTAAAATATGGGAAGAGCACGCCAGTAACAGCCGTTGACAATTCTCAAATGAAATACTACGCTTTGGGTATTGTAGGAGAGCCATTATCGAATGACGACTTTGATGAAGTAGTAATGGTTATTGTCCAGCCGAGAAACGATTGTTTCGGGGTAAGTTCGTACAGTCTAAAGATCGATGATCTCTATCTCTGGGCTGAAACGGAGTTACGCCCTGCGGCGGAAAAGACAGAAGACCCTGATGCCGAATTTTCATCAGGAGATCACTGTAAATGGTGCCCGGCCTTTGGAGTTTGTCCTCAGATCGAAAAAGACCTTGGATATTTAGTAAATTATAACAATTATATAGAAGAAAAGAAAAAAAATATTGAACTTCCAGACCCAAGACACTTGACAAGTGAAGAAAAGTCTCGTATATTGCATCTATCGATTGTGTACGCGCCTTGGATCGAAGCGGTAGCAAAATCCGCTTATGAAGACGCTGTCGCTGGAAGATTAGTTCCGGGGTTTAAGCTAGTTAAAAAAAGAAAATCGAGACGAGTTTGGAGGGACAATGCGCTCACCGCCCAAGAGCTAAGTTTGAAATATGGAGATGAAATTTTTGAGGAGAGAAAGTTAAAATCGCCATCTAAATTAGAAGGTATTTTGACAGGAGAGGAAATTGATCTCTACTCATTTAGACCGGAATCCGGTACGGAATTAAAACCAGAAAACGATAAACGTAAATCCGTAAATCCATTAACATCTATCGACGAATTTTATTCGCAACAAGAGGAAAACTAAAATGGCAAGAGTTACTAAGCGCGTTATTTTCAAGGCTTCTATTTCTTATCCTCATCTTTCCGAGCCCGTAGTCAATCCCAATGATAAGAACAAAGATCCCCAGTACAGCATTGAAGCGCGCATTCCCAAGAGCGACGTAGACACGATTAAGAAAGTGCGCTCCGTGCTTGAGGAAGTTTATACCGAGGGTGCTGGCCCGGATAAGAAGAAGTGGAAAGTTGATTTTCGTGAGCCCGGCTTTTTTGATACATATCTGTCGAAGCAAGGCAAGGATGGTTTCCCTCTTCGAGACGGCAAGTATAAGCCGAGCGGCGATTGCGACGATATTGTTTTCATGAGCGTCAAAAACAAGTATCCTATTGCTCTGGGCGTAAAGACTGGCCCCACGACTTATCGGAAGCTCGAATCGAAAGAAGAAATCGAAAAGGAACTTTACGCTGGTTGTATCGCCGATGTCATCATGGACGTTTACTATAATGACAGGCCCGGCACTGAACCCGGATGCTTCCTTTCCCTCAAGGGTGTCGTAAAGACTGGTGAAGGACAGCGTCTTGCCGGAAGCTCTCCCGTCGACCTTGGCGAACTCTATGGCACCGAAGAAAATAACGATGTAACCTACGGTGGCTCGGAAGATTCTTCCTCCGATGATTTGCCGTTCTAATAAAAAATAAGGAAATAAAATAATGTCAGAGAATGAAAAGACCAACAATGTTTGCCGCCGCGACTTGACGAATGCCGTCATGCGTATTACCGGATTCCGCCGTGCTGATATCGAAAAGGTTATCAATGCGTATACTGAGGTGATTTATGCCAATCTTAAAGCGGGACGTAGCGTGAAGCTGCATCGGCTTTGTACTTTCAAGGTCGTAGACTTGGCCCCTCGTGAGTTCCGTTCAAACCTTACCGGAGAAATTGTTCGTAAGCCCGCACGAAAACGTGTTCGTGTGAAGCTTTCCTCCCGACTCCAGATTAATGAGAAGAACTAAAACCCTATAACAAAAGTCCCCGCATCCGAGCTAAAAAAAGCAAAGAGCGGGGACTCTACGTTTATATTGAGAGACACGTCATGATCATATCAAACTGTTTGTACTGTGGAGGTAGAGGAAAACTTCTGATTCGGTCGTCATTAAAGAAATACAGGAAAATAGATCTGTATCAGGTGAAATGTAATAAGTGCCATGCTAGAGGCCCTATTTCCGATAGTGAAATCAATGCGATACGTCATTGGAACGGAAAAGGGTATCCTTCCTCCTAAAAAGTTCTTGACATGGAAAGCATAATTTAATAGGTTGTAAAAAACATCAATAAGGAGAGAAAATATGTCTATTCTCAAGTCCAAAGTTTCCGTTATCCGTTTTATCACCGAAGTTGAAGACAATCTGGAAACTATCATCAATGGGCTTAACGCCGCACGTTTTCAGGAAAAGTGGGAAGCGGGAATGGATTCCATGCAAGGCTTCTGCCCCCTTAATGACCGTTGGGGCTCCTCTGATTTCCACGAAGGCAACATCAAGGCGAATGGGTTTATTGCATTCTTTTTCCGTACCGACACTAAGCGGGTAGATCCCAATCTTCTCAAGCGTGAAATTTCTGACCGGATTGAACGTTTCTCCGAAACTCATGGAAAGAAACCCAATCGTGAAGAACGTAAGGACATTCAGGTCACTGTGAAGAACAAACTGCTCAATGAAGAAAAAGCCAAGCCCTCTTTCTATCCGGTCATGTTTAATCCCGAAACAGGGGAAGGGTATCTTTTCGCTACTTCCAATAGTGTCTTTGAGAAGTTCCGGGCGTCGTTCAAGTTGGTCGCCGGGATTCCAAATGTTAAGAATCTCGAAGAAATTGTGGAATCTCGAAACCTTGATTTCACAGTCGATAGCCAGACGTTCCTGACGTGGTTCTGGTGGCGCATGGAGAATGATCCCACCAAACCTGTCACCACCGAGAATACTTCCTACGAATGCTCCATGAGCGGCACTGTAACGGTAAGTTCGGCGGAAACCGGGGAGAAGGTCACGGAGAAGTCGGACCAGCTTCACGAGGCTCGTATGGCCCTTCTGCGTGGTCTTCGTGCGGAAAAGGCAGCGGTTACTTGCTGCGCTGGCTCCGGCATCAATATTGAGTTTACTTTGAATAATGAAAGCCTCAATATTTCCGGGCTCCCCATTCCTAAGATGGAAGAAAAGCCGAGCGACGTGTTTGAAGAATTTGAACATGCGAAGATTCATATTGATGAAGCTTTTGCTCTTATTGATTCTTTGATGGAGGAATATATTGAGCTTAATGCGGTAGGCGACCCGCTGCCTCCTACTCCGCTTATTCATTGGGGCCGTGGGGACTTTTGTTCCGGAAGCATTGAAATTCTGTAAGCATGGAGGATATAATGGCAAAAGGAACTTTCAGGGTAGTAGAAAAAATTTGTCCTTTTTTGAATGCGCCGTGTAAGGAAAAGAGGTGTATGATGTGGGATGAAAAATATCTAGTCTGCCAATTGGCATATCCAGCGAAACGTAGGGTGAAAGGCGAAAGTATACAGCCTCTTTATCTAAATCACATAAACATGGAAACGAAATAAATAAAAAAAAGATACCAGCTATTTGTTAAAAATTCTGGTATCTTTTTTAATAAAGGAGGCATGATGAAATCCGTAATTGACTTTGAAACGAGATCCCCTGTAGATATTAAAACCTGTGGAGCTTACGCATATGCTGCGCATCCCGACACTGAGGTGATGATGCTTGCTGTCCGTATATGTGGACAGGAGGCTCGTGTATGGGTAGCTCCGGCATATAGACATTTTCTTGATACTGAATTGAGCGACGATGAATTGCAGGATATTATTAATAATTGTGAAGAGATTGCAGCACATAACGCCCCTTTCGAAAGAGCCATTTGGAAGTTCAAGATGGAGCCTCTCTGGTTTAAGCCATTGCCATTAGAGAAAATTCGATGCACGATGTCTCAGGCCCTTATGTGCAACCTCCCCCGTAAACTGGAACAGGCAGTGAAGGTATGGAGAAAGGATGCTCCTCAGAAAGATAATGAGGGGCATAAGTTGATGATGAAAATGTCGAAGCCTAGGAAATTCCGTAAAGCCGAACTTTCCGCATTCCCAGATCCCGAAAAGGCTAAGGCTACTCAAGAATACGTCTATGCCGTGCTTTCAAAAGGTGGCATTCCTACCATTAAAAACTACCATCAATATATTGTCTATCCTTGTGACGAGCCAATGTTTAAACGATATGTTGAATATTGTCGACAGGACGTGGTTGCGGAAGAAGTTCTTTTTACGGAGCTTCCTCCTATCCCTGAGCGGGAGCTTAAAGTGTGGCGGCTCGACCAGACGATCAATGACCGTGGAGTAGGAATTGACAGGTTTCACGCGGTCAAAATTATGGATATGGTAAATAAGGTAGAAGATATTTTGACGGAGGAAGCTTCTGAGATTACGTATGGGGCGGTATCTACCATGAAGTCTTCTAAGGCTATTATTGAATGGCTACAATCTCGTGGGGTTGATACTGATTCGGCAAGCAAGCAAGCTATCTCCGACCTTCTTGAGCGTCCTGATCTTTCCTCTGATGTTCGTAGATTCCTTGAGATCCGCCAGACTATTGCCATGTCTTCTACGGCAAAATATCAGACCATGCTCTGTACTTCATGCTATGATGGCAGAGCGCATGGAACGATGATTTATCATGGAGCCTCTACCGGAAGATTTGCTGGTGCTCTTATTCAACCGCAAAATTTGACTAGACCTTCAACAAATAATATGAATATCCCCGAAGGTTCCAAGCCTTTGGATAATTATGATATCAGTGAAATGGATATCGAACTTGCAGCTAGCGGGAATTTAGATCTTATCCAGCAGTATTGGAAAGACCCTAAAGTCCTTGCCTCCGATTGCCTTCGCGCAATGATTCACGCTAGAAAAGGATACGATTTTATCTGTGCCGACTATAGTGGGATTGAAGCCCGAGCATTGGCATATCTCGCTGGCGAAGAGTATGTTCTTCAAGGTTTTAGGGATGGCCTTGACCCGTATAAAGTTGCAGCTACGACTATCTATGGGGTGAAATATGAAGATGTGGATAAGAAGCAGCGTCAAGTAGGTAAGACGGCTACGTTGGCTTGCGGATACGGAGGTGGTTACGGCGCGTTCCTTCGCTTTGGAGCCGATAGAATGGGCATTGATGAAGAGGAAGGAAAGAAGATTATTGCTGCATGGAGAGACGGTCACCCAATGACGGTTAATCTTTGGCACAAACTCGTTGAAGCTGCTGTCATGGCTATGACGAATAAGGGCGGAATTTATTCTTATCGTGGAGTATCATTCCAATACTATAAGAGATTCCTCCTTATGAAGCTCCCTAGTGGCAGGTTCCTCTTCTACTTCGAGCCTAAACTTGAAGACGTGGAAATGGCATGGTCTACGCCAGAAAAGCCAGCGTTCAAGAAGCTTGTTACGGCGATGACCTTGACGCCAGAAAAACAATTCGTGAGGAGGCCGCTTAACCATCTCATACTTTCAGAAAATGTTACACAAGCATTCTGTAGAGATCTAATGGTAAATGCGATGTTCAATCTCGAAGAAGCCAACTATCCGGTAGTGTTTCACGTTCACGATGAAATCATTGCTGAGGTTCCTAAAGGGTTTGGGTCTGTCGAGGAATTTGAAAATATTATGTGTAAGCTTCCTCAGTGGGCTGATGGATTGCCAGTAAAGGCCGAAGGATGGAGGGGAGAATTTTATAGGAAATAACCTAAAAAACGTGTTGACATTTGCTTCCGATTGATGAATACTCCATTCATCGGAAGCAAACATTTTTAGAAAGAAGGAGCATAAAAAATGTTTTATACGACGCTGAACAAAATCCGTGAGCATTCACCTTGCTGCGAGGGATGGAGAAGACTGCTCACATATCTTGGAAAGACCAAGGCTGACGACGAACCTCTTTCTTTCAAATCAATTCTCGATTCGAATGGACTGGATGATGCGATATGGGCACTTAGGAGCATCGATGCCCCGGAAGTGCGCCTTTTTGCTGTGCGATGTGTCCGGCAGATCCAGCATTTGATTTCTGACGAGCGTTCGCTGAATGCGCTTGATGTTTCAGAGATGTACGCGGTTGGAAATGCCACAAGCGAAGAGCTTTCTGCAGCATGGGACGCAGTACGGGAAGCGGCACGGGCCGAAGCACTAGACGCAGCATGGGACGCAGCATGGGACGCAGCATGGGCCGCAGTACGGGCCGCAGCATGGGACGCAGCATGGGCCGCAGTACGGGAAGCGGCACGGGACGCAGCACGTGAAGCATGGGAAGCAGCACGGGACGCACAACAGAGAGACTTTATAGCCATTTTTTGCAGTGAAGACTAATTATTAAAAAAGGAGCGTAAAGAATGATTGAGGTAAAAGGATCAGTAAGTACAGCTAAGGTTTTCACAGATTATGTGGAGCCGACCGCGTTATCTCAGATTATTGAATTATGTAATCAGGAGTTTACCGAAGGAAGCAAAATCCGTATTATGCCTGATGTACATGCTGGTGCTGGATGTGTTATTGGAACGACGATGACCATCGAAAACAAGAAAATCGTTCCTAATCTTGTAGGTGTTGATATCGGTTGTGGATTACTGTCCTGTGAATTTACTTTGGAGGATAAGCTCAACAATAGCTTTTTTGAAGAAGTTGATCGAATTATTCGAAAGCATATTCCCGCAGGATTTAATATTCGTAACGACAAGCATGAATTGGTTAGCGCCATCAATTTGAATATGCTTGCGTGTCGTAATGAAGTTAATATTGCTCGTGCGGAGCACAGTATTGGGACTTTGGGGGGAGGGAATCATTTTATTGAAATAGGGGAATCCGATAATTTCGATGGTACTTTTTCTTATTTCCTTACCGTACATTCTGGTTCTAGAAATATTGGAAAAGAAGTAGCTACTTATTATCAAAATGTCGCTATTAAGGAATGTCCGGGCACCCCCAAACATCTAGCGTATCTTTCAGGGGAGATGTTCGATGAATATATGTATGATATGGAAATCATGAAATATTATGCCTCTTTGAATCGTGAGGCGATCATTAACGATATCACGCTACACATTGGGATTAAGAAAGACGATGTCTATGAAACCGTTCATAACTATATAGAACGTATTGACAATGATGTGTTCATGCTGCGCAAGGGAGCCGTTTCCGCTAAAAAAGAACAGGCTCTTATGATCCCTTTGAATATGAGAGACGGTATTATTTTTGGTTTTGGTAAAGGGCTTGAAGATTGGAACTATTCCGCACCTCATGGAGCTGGACGTAGACTAAGCAGAGGTGAAGCCAAGCGCAGTCTTGATATGAATGATTTTAAAAATGAAATGGAAGGTATTTATTCTTCTTGCGTAAATACTTCTACTCTTGACGAAAGTCCTATGGCATACAAGGATGGATCAGAGATTCGTAACAATCTTCAATCGGTGGAAACCTTGTTTACTATTAAGCCAGTATATAACTTTAAAGCATAAGAAGGAAAAACAAATGACTAATTTTCGTTCTATAGTTTTGGAAGAATCCGGTTTAGCTAGCGCTATTCTTGGAACAGGGCTTTCTTTTGGTGTTACGTCTGATTACGAGCTAAATGAAAATGGAAGTCTAGTTTTGACTTATGGCAAAGACCTATCTAAGAAAACTCCTGATGAAATAGCGAATAGAATGAAAATCGTTATGGAAAAATTGGCTCCTCTTGAAAAAGGGAATAATAAATTTCTAGAATTTTTAGTTGTGCATATGGATATTAACGCCCCCCGTTATTGGTGGAGCCAATTTGACACATACAGAATTGGGGTGACGAGATTGTCCGAATCTACTATGCACACTCTCATGAAAGGCGAGCTGACTAGAGCTAACTTTTCTGAGGACACGCCCCAAAGAGCCATTGATACCGTAAATTCCTGTATTCGAGAAGGAGCTTTTGAAGCTGCTAAAGCATCTTTGCCAGAAGGTTTCATGCAAAGAAGAATAGTGTGCACGAATGCAAAAGCTATCAGGAATATGTACGCCCAAAGAAGAAATCATCGTTTGAAAGAGTGGAAGATTTTTTGGGAGAATGTGGAATGTGACGCGGAAAAATATTATACATTTTCCTATGCGCTTAAAGGGCTATTTTATTAGAAAATTTTAGGTAAAATATATGTATGGATATGTTTATTGTACAACAAATTTAATAACGGGTTGTATGTATATAGGTAGACACGCATCTAGTGTATTCGATGAAAAGTATTTTGGCTCGGGAAAGATACTAAAACGAGCTATAAAAAAATATGGAGAGAATAATTTTTCTATAGAGATACTTTGCGAAGCGGAGTCTTATGAAGATTTAGCTGAGAAAGAACGATATTATATAGCATTATCAGATGCGGTAAACCGTAAAGATTTTTATAATATAGGCAGGGGAGGAGAGGGGTTCCCTTCTGGAGAAAATCACCCAAATTATGGTAAAAAAGGCAAGGACGCTTTTGGGTGGGGGAAAGTGCATACTGATAAATTTAAAGAATATATGTCGAGAATACGAAAAGGTATGAAGTTTTCTTTTGACCATAAGCAAAAATTATCTCAAAAGAAATTAGGGGATGCTACATTAAATAAAGGAAGGCGTGTATCAGAAGATACAAAGGCCAAATTATCTCAAATAAACAAAGATGCTCAATTAAATAGGAAAATGGGTATTAAGCAAAATGGTAGAATAAGGACTTTTCATGAGTTCTTACACGGCTTTAAAGTTGCTATTTATTTTACAGATGGGTCGATTAAGACTTTTGATAGCATGAAAGCCTGTGCGAGATACACTTCATTGAAACATAGGGTGCGCCACATAAATACTATAAAAAGGATTATTAATGGAGAGACATTACCTCCAGAAGGGGTGAGAAAAATATGCTATATTTAAAAAATATTAAATGGAGGGGTGGATGTTTAAATTCAATTATTTGGATAGGATTCTTATAGCTCTTTTAATTAGCGTATTTATTGCTAATTCAGTACATATTTATGCAACACTTACAAATTTTAGAAAAAGTAAGAATATTCAGATAGAGGAACTTCATCATAAGATAGAATTTTTAAGTACAGCGTTAGGAAGTATGGCCTCTGAAAATGCTATTATGAAGCAGAAGTTGGAAGCCCCTTATCAAAAAAAGGAAAATACGTCTCAAGATAAAAAAGAGACATACGGAGATACTAGAGGATTGCGGAATAACAATCCTTGTAATCTCAAAAGCTCGAAGAATACGAAATGGGACGGTCAAGTCGGAAGTGATGGCAAGTTCATTATTTTTGAGTCCCCTGAATATGGTATCCGTGCTTGTGCAAAAAATCTAAAGAATTATCAGCAGAAAAATGGCCTTGACACATTGCGGAGCATAGTGTATAGAATGGGACCTCCTCACGAAAACGATACAAAAAAATATGTTCGTAATTTATCTAATATCGTAGGAGTATCCCCGGATGAAAAAATTAATGTTCTTAAACATCTCCCCGAGATTATAAAGGGAATCATTTTTCTTGAAAATGGGAAAATGCCCTATCCTGAGAAGATGTTTATCGGATATACAATCTTTAACTAACAAGGAGAATCTACATGAGCAATCACATTATCAACTTCAAGCGTTTTCATGAAAATGCCAGTATGCCCCTCCGTGGAACCGATTGGTCCGCTGGATATGACCTCCATGCAGTCACCTGCGATATTGATTGGGATAAAGGGCTTGTTACCTATGGAACCGGAATCGGTATGGAAATCCCTGCGGGGTACGTGGGCCTCGTGTTTCCTCGGTCTTCCGTATTCAAGAAGGAAATGACGCTCTCTAATTGCGTAGGCGTCATTGACTCCGATTATCGTGGAGAGATCAAGGCTGTCTTCCGTATTCCTAAGAATTATTTCCAAGATCCTAGCCTTGCGAATAAAATTTATGTAACGGGCGACCGGATTTGCCAGATTGTCATTGTTCCGTACCTCCCTGTCGATTGGGTGGAAACTGAGGAGCTTTCCACAACCGTTCGAGGCACTGGCGGGTTTGGCAGCACTGGTGTGTAAATAGAAAATTGGGAAGGGGGGGGGGCTTAAAGCCCCCCTTAAACTAAAATTATATGGAGATAAATATGGGAAAGAAGCCTAGTATGATTATTAAGCGTGATGGTTCTAAAGTTCTTTTCGACCCCAAAAAAATTGAGCTTGCTATTACTAAAGCTCTTATTTCGGAAGGAGTCGCTTCTATTTTTACTGGAACTGCTCAAGCTATTGCCAAATCTTTTGAAAGCGAAAATGAAACTCCTACGATTAAAGAAATTGAAGAATATGTTTTTAAGAGTCTTTGTGAGGCGGGGCTTCCTCTTGTAGCAAAGGCTTACGAAGGATATAGGAGTATTCGTGAATTTCAACGCTCCGATCAATTTACCGATGAGTCCATCCTTTCTATTGTAGCTGGAGGAACGGATGAAGACCTTCGAGATGAAAATAGTAATAAGAATGTTGCTACAGCGTCTACGCAACGAGACATGATCGCTGGTGAGGCTTCAAAAGATATTGCGATGCGGCACATGCTTCCCCCTCATGTTGTACAGGCCCATAAAGACGGACTTATTCATTTCCATGATTTGGACTATGCTGTGCAGCGGATTTTTAACTGTTCTCTTGTTGATTTGCGTGGTCCATTTAAGGACGGAACCGTTATTAATAAGAAGATGATCGAGACTCCTAAGTCGTTCAGGACAGCCTGTACAGTCGCTACGCAGATCGTCCAACAGGTAGCGTGTGGACAATACGGTGGTCAGACTATTTCCCTCGCGCATCTCGCTCCGTATGTTAGGGTAAGCTACGAAAAGATTAAAAACCAAGTTAGAGAAGAACTTTTTGGGGATGATGTCCCTCTTGCGTCTCCCACTAAGCTTTGTGGGAATCGAGAAGTTGAGCATATTGCCAAGAAGCGGCTTCGTAAAGAAATTGAGGATGGTTTACAAACCATTCAGTATCAGGTAAACACTTTTTCGACAAGTAATGGGCAAGCTCCGTTCCTTAGTATTTTCATGTATCTGAATGAAGATCCTGAATATATTGAAGAGACGGCAATGCTTATTGAAGAGATGATTAAGCAACGATACATCGGGATGAAGAATGAAGCCGGAGTGTATGTTACCCCCGCGTTTCCTAAACTCCTGTATGTGCTTGATGAAAATAATGTTCCTAAAGATAGTAAGTATCGGTATCTGACAGATCTGGCAGTGAAATGTGTAGCTAGGCGTATGATGCCGGACTTCATTTCCGCAAAAAAGATGAAAGAAAATTATGAAGATGTTTTCCCCTGCATGGGATGCCGTTCTTTTCTTTCTCAATATAGAGATAAAGATGGCAAGCTGAAATGGTATAATAGATTCAATCAGGGTGTGGTAACTTTGAACCTTGCGGATGCAGGACTTTCCGCAGACGGTAATATTGATGCTTTCTGGAAAATCCTTGACGAGCGCCTTGAATTGGTTCATGATGGCCTCATGTGCAAACATAAGAGCCTTCTTGGTACGAAGGCCGAAAAGTCTCCTATTCATTGGCAGCATGGGGTTATCGCTCGCCTTAAAAAAGATGATGTAATTGACCCATATTTGAAAGATGGGTATTCAACTTTGTCTCTCGGATACATTGGGCTCCATGAATGCGTTCTTGCTCTTATCGGAGAATCACATACTACGGAACGTGGAGAAGAACTTGCTGTACGTATTATGCGTAGATTGAGAAAAGCTTGCGATGATTGGCGTGCAGAATCCGGTCTTGGATTCAGCTTGTACGGGTCGCCTTCTGAATCTACGACTTATCGTCTTGCACAGACAACTCAGAAGCGATTTGGAGTGGTTAAGGGAATTACTGACCGAGATTATTTGACAAATTCATACCATGTTGATGTAACCGAAAAGATTAACGCATTTGATAAACTTCGTTTTGAATCTCAATTTCAGAAAATTTCTTCTGGCGGCTGCATCAGCTATGTGGAAATTCCGAATTTGGAGCAGAATCTCGAAGTGATTGATCAATTGGTTTCTTATATGTATGAAACTATTCAGTACGCTGAGATCAATACCAAATCGGACTATTGCGCTAAGTGTGGATTTCGAGGAGAAATCAAACTGAATAATAATCTTGACTGGGAATGTCCTCAGTGCCATACGGTCAATCGAGATGATCTTACTGTTTGCCGTAGAACTTGTGGCTACTTGGGTGATAATTTTTGGAACAAGGGACGAACCGAGGAAATCGGTGCCCGAGTATTGCATGTTGACAATGAAGACTTGAGCTGATAGACATAGGGCCTGTAAGTAAAATATATTTACAGGCCCTTACTAAATAAAGGAGGATCTATGGAGTTTACGAATCGAGAAGGTGCGGTAGTTTCCGCATTTACTGGATTTCTGATGGGTGCATGGAGTGAATACCATTCTTATGTTGAGGAACTTTTTGGGCGGCCCGTAACCCCCGCAGAAATGTGTGACCCTGATTTTAGAAAGGAGCTTAGAGAAAAAGCCCGTCCAGATTATACTGCTATTTGTGATACGCTCTATGGAGAATGGCTTAATAGCGAAAAATGTAAGAAGGAAATAGAGGCGTGTTTAAAGAAAGTAGATGATATTTTTAAGGAGGTGTAATAATGAGCGAGCTATATCAAACTATTATAGAAATACCTAAATTCACACTGTTCATCCCTACCGAAAAACGCCCCATCCATAGAATTGTTCTTGGAACTCATAGATGCAGAATTGTGGATATTGGGGATGACGCCTTTCCTATCGAGGATGGAACTCTCTCTTTTGCAAATGGTCTTAATCTTTTTCGGGTTAAGGGACATTATTCTCAATATGATCTTCTTTTTAATGAGCAAATACCAGAAGAGGAAATTGATAAATACGATAAGGACGATTCTGAAATCTATTATGCTCGTAAGCATTGGTTTTCAAATAAGAAAGTTGCGTATGGGAATGGATGGTGCAAGTTAAAAGAAAAAAGGGAAATAGATATAATTTTCAAAGCCCCTTTGCATCTTAGCATAGCCCACATCACTTTGGAACAGCGAGAAGCGCTTTGGGAAGATTTGATTAAGAGAGGAGCTGTATGTATATGAAGGACACTAAAGTTATCAATCTTTATGGAGGCCCCGGATGCGGGAAAAGCACTGGAGCAGCCCATATATTCTCGGAGCTAAAGCTGTGTGGAATTTCTTGCGAGCTTGTAACTGAATTTGCTAAAGATTGCGTGTGGGACAATAGCGTCGACCTACTGAATGATCAATTGCTCGTTACCGCGCAGCAATGGCATCGAGTAGATAGGCTTCTTGGAAAAGTCGATTATGTTATTACGGACTCGCCTATTTTGATTGGACTGGCATATATCGCTCCTAGTTCATATTACTCCGTGCCTTTGACAAATCTAATTTTAAACCTTCATCAGTCTGCAAAAACAATAGATGTTCTTGTAAAAAGGGTTAAAAAATATTCTATGGCTGGTAGAATTCAAACGGAAATGGAAGCAAAAGAGAAAGACTCTATCATCAAAGAGATTTTTGATAAGTATACTAACTTGTCTTCTCAATTCTATATTGTTGGAGATGAGTATGGTTATAATGCTGTAATCGACCTAATTCTTTTTAACCATAAAGGAAAGAGAAATAATTAATGAGATATGCAAAAATTCGTCTTATGGACATAGCGAACGGCCCCGGCATTAGAGTAAGTATTTATTTTCAAGGTTGCAGTCATCATTGTAAAAATTGTTTTAATCCAGAAACGTGGCCTTTTGACGAAGGCTCCGAACTTAGCGAACCTGAAATTAAAGCTATTATTGATGCCGCAAAAGAGCCATTTATTAAAGGTCTTTCAATACTCGGAGGAGAACCTTTCCAACAAAACCACGAAGACCTTGCGGAATTTATTCAAAGATTTAAATGGGAAGTTAATAAGCCCATTTGGATCTGGACCGGATATAAGTTTGAGGATTTGGTTAAACATTCATTTTTGCGCGATAAAGTGCTTTCTGAGGTCATAACCGTTGTCGACGGAACATTTATTGATTCCCTAAAAGACCCAAATCTTAAATTCAGGGGGAGCAGCAATCAGCGTATCATTGATGTTCAAAAATCGTTGAAAGAAAATAAAGTAATCACCTATTCCGAATATTGATATAAATAAAAATTAATAATGGGGCGTATTTACGCCCCATATTTTTCCTATTTTACAATTTTGTCATTTTTTTTACTTGACAAAGGAAAATATATGTCGTATAGGACGTAGTAGTAAATTTTTACCGTAGGGCAGGTACTATGGGTTTTTTAAATATTTTCAATAACTTCCGAAAAAAGGATTCAGAGTCTAAATCGAATATGGACAATTCGTTCTTAAATTCGATCTCTGTTTCCGATTCCGGTACTCCAGTAACTACGCAGACAGCGCTTGATTGCTCTGTCGTCTTGGCTTGTGTTTCCGTTATTTCCAATGGTATCGCTCAGGTTCCTTTTCGTTTGTATCAAAAAAAGGGAAATACTAGAAAGCCAGCGGAAAACCACCCATTGTATTGGCTTTTTGAGGAAGGCCCAAATCCATATCAAAGTCAATTTGAATTTCGGGAGACTCTCGGCTTGCATCTCGCCCTGACTGGAGAAGCTTTCGTTTGGCTTGTAAGAGTACGTGGAGAGATTAAGGAGATGTATCCTTTCCCTCCCGACATGGTTAATGTTCAGATGGATGAATCTGATTCTCTTGGGCTTCGGTCAAAATATTTTGTAACGACCGAAAACGGGCGATATATTGAAATTCCTGAAAAGGATATGTGGCATTTGAAGTGGAGAGGGTACGATGTTATTCGTGGACTGTCCCCTGTCAAATTGGCAAAAAATGCCATTGGTCTTTCTTTGTCTTCGGATAAATATCTTGGAACATCTTTAAAGAATGGAGTTAAACCTTCCGGCATTCTTACCGCAGTAAATGACTTGACAGAGGAACAGAGAAAGCGTATTCGTGAGACGTGGGAGAGAGAATATAGCGGTTCAAGAAATGCCAATAAGACAATTATCTTGAGCAACGATTTTCGATATCAGCAGATGACCATGACTAATCAGGACGCTCAGTTTGTTGAGAATCGTCAATTCCAAGTTGCGGATCTTTGTCGAAATTGGGGAGTGATGCCAATCATGGTCTTTGATTATATGAAGACCACAACGTACGCATCTTCCGAACAGCTTTTCTTGCAGCATAAAATTCATACGCTTGATCCGTGGTATCGGCGTATTGAAACGAGTGCCAATAAATTCTTGCTCACAGAAGAACAGCGTAGAAAGGAAGGTCTGTATTTCAAGTTCATGGATGATGGATTGCTTCGTGGCGACGCGAAAAGCCGTGCCGAAGTTTATCGTACTGCCATCAATTCCGGGTATATGACTCCTAACGAAGTTCGAGCCCTGTCTGAAATGAATCCCGTCAAGGGCGGTGATGAGCTATTTATGCAGGGAGCTATGAGGACTGTAGAATCCATTGTTAAGGAAGCGGACGTAATGGACGCACAGATTCCTCAATCAGGTAGTACAATTCCGAAAAAACCTAAAAACGGAGAGACGAACAATGGCGATCAACGGAATGACGAAGACAATGAGTAAAGATAAAGCCACCCTTTCTAAGCTTATTTATTTCAAGAAACGTGATTTGGATTGGGTAGAGGAGCTTTTGCGGCAAGGCGTCGACCCAACCTGTACTGAATATGAACTCATTAAAAAAGAGTTGGCGGAACTGGAGAGCGAATTTAAAGGAAATTCGGAGAAAAAATAATGACAGTTGAAACGAAACATTTTTGCCCTTTTAGTGATCTTGAATGTAAAAGTGATGACGGAGATCAATATACATTTTCCGGATATCTCGCCGTTTGCAATAATGTCGACCAAGGTATGGACGTTATCATGCCCGGCGCATTTAAAGACACTCTCCGAGAATGGAAAAATAAGGGGCATTATCCTCCAATGCTAAAGCAGCATGGCGGCATGAAACTTACCGCTGATGATCTTGAGCCTATTGGAAAATGGACGCTTATGCGTGAGGATGAAAAGGGCCTTTATGTAGAAGGGAAACTTTTCAGTACCACGTCTGGCAAAGATATGTGGACAGTCTTGAAAGAATCAGACCCCGGTTCTATGGGCATGAGCATTGGCTATCAAGCCAGAGATTATAAATATGTGGAAGGAAAGAAATACGGTCGGAAATTTTCCGCATATACTGTCCGAGAATTAAATAAAGTACATCTTATTGAAGGGTCTGTGGTGACGTTTCCCATGAATACGGAAGCTACTATTGACGCGGTGAAAAATATCGGCACTCTGCGAGATGCCGAACAATTCCTCCGTGAAAAAGGTTTTTCTAATAAGGAAGCCAAAGATATCGTTGTTCAGCTTAAATCCATTATCTCCGCTGATATTGATGCGGAAATCAAAGGAATTAAACAGCCGGAAGAATCTAAGGAGACTCATGAAGAACCCAAGGGCATCCAAGAGGAATCCGTAAATATTTCCGAAGAGTCGAATGAGCCCGAAAACAATACTCCCGAAAATAACGCCGAAGATAAAACGAAAGGCGAAACTGTTTCTGAAAACACAGAAGAAGCTAAAATGGACGAAGAACTTTCCGCATGGCTTGATGAGGCTATTGCTGCCAAACGTAAAGAAAATGCAGAAAGGGAAGCTCTGGAAGCCTTGGAAGCATTGTTTAGAAAATAATTTTTAATAAAAAATATGACTGATTATTACGTCGTTTTCTTAATTGAGACGGCGTAATTTTTTTGTTCTTTTTAAAAAAGGGGTTGACAAAAATGTAAAAATATGATTTACACTATCAAAGTCAATATTGGCAATGCCTCAGTTCGGGATGAATGGGAGGTACTTTTTACTTTATCTATTTTAAAAATCTCGAAAAGAGGAAGTGTTTTTATGGCTGAAAATACTATTATCGACAAGATCAATGCACTTTGGGAGGAGCAGAAGGCTGCTCTCGACAAGCGTGACGAACTCCTGAAAAAGGATAGCTCTGCCGCTATTTCCGATCTCAAAGAAATGCTTGCTAAACAGGACGAAGACTTTAAGAAGTATAAGGCTGAGGCGGACGAAGAGATTAAGCGTCTCAAGATTTCAAGCGCCCCTTCTGGTGATCCGAAGACTCGTGAAGATATGGTTAAGTCCGCTTTCTTCTGTACCGTCCACAAGACCAATTATCAGGATCTTCCCGAGGAATCAAAGTCAGCTCTTATTGAAGCTGAAATGCGCGCCGCGAAAGCTTATGGCCTTCCCAAGTCAGAAACGGAAATGAAGACCCTCCTGTCTGGTATTGATACCTATGGTGGCATTTTCGTCCCTGTGGAAGTCGAACGTGATATCCTGAAACTCGCTCGTGATGACTCTGCGATTTATCGTCTTGCTGAAAAGAAGACTACGGGTACGTCAAGCTATGAACGTCCTGTCCGTCTTTCCGAATCATCTGCTGTGTGGACTGGTGAAGTCGAAACGCGCCGCGAAACCAAGACTCCGGATTACGGTCAGCTCAAGTGGGATGTCCATACGCTCATGGCGAAGCCTACCTTGTCTTCCGAACTCATCGAAGACTCTTATGTCGACATTGAAGCTGAACTCATGGATAGTACTCGTATCGCCTTCGGTGAAACGATTGCTCATGCCCATGTGTGGGGCAATGGCGTGAAGAAGCCTTTCGGCATTCTTGCCTATCCCGTTGCCGAACAGACTGGCAAGGCTGGTGTTGATTGGGGCAAGCTCGGTTTTGCTAAGACTGGCAAGTCTGGTGCGTTCCTTCCTTACGATCCTGCCTCTAAGGATAAAGGCCCCGCCGATTGCCTTATCGATATGACCACCTTCCTGAAACGTGGTTATCGTCAGGGCGCTAACTGGTTGATGAACTCCTTTACCGAGTCCTCCGTGCGTAAGCTCAAGGATAACGATGGTAACTATCTGTGGCAGCCGTCCTTGCAGATGGGCAAGCCGAACACCTTGCTCGGCTACAACATCGAAATTGACGAAAATATGCCCGACATTGAAGCCAATGCTTTCTCTATAGCCTTCGGCAACTTCCGTAAGGGATATCTTGTTGTCGAACGTCGCGGTATGCGTATCCAGCGAGACACCGTGACCAAGGCCCCTCTCGTTATCTTCAACATTGACCTGCGTACTGGCGGCGGCATTCAGAACTTTGAAGCTATTAAGCTGCTCAAGTTCGCGGCCTAAGCAAAAAAGGAGAAATCATTATGGCTATGAAAGATCTTGCATCTCATATGAAGGTGGTCCCGGTTACTTCGGGAACTCCCATTGACATTCAGGGGTTCAATTCCGTTACTTTCGTGCTCGAAGGTGACGGCACCAATGAAGCTTCGCTTGCTATTACGCATGGCGACACGGATTCTACCGCTACCGAGGAACTTGAACCTCTGGACCTCACTAAACCCATTGCGGAAGTGAAAGTCACTGCGTCCGCCAAGAGTGCTAAAGTCGGTTACATCGGTAGCCGCCAGTTCGTGAAGGTTGAAGTTACTAAGTCCGCTGGCACCCCGACCGTTCATGCGGTCCTGATGCGTGCCGACCTCGTTCCGGTGGAGTAATCCCCTATGGCTATCAACGAAGCGATTACCAGCGTAGCATCTCCTGTAGAAGTCTCCGCTGATGAAACCCCTAAGTCTTCCGCGAAGCCTAAATCATCAAAAGAAATTGTGAGTGGGGCGGTTCTCGCCCCCTCCGTTTCAGAAGATGTTATGGGTATCGTAGAAGACCTGAAAAAGGCCGGGCTTGATGAACGCCTTAAAAGGGAAAATCTTACTATCGTTGCTTTTGTCGGTGGTCGTTCCGGTTTCGGTTCCGCCGAGATTGTTCTTACCGAACTTGCCGATAAAGTAAAGCATAAAATTAACGAAGGGAAATAGACGATATGAGTCTTGACATGACCATTGCCCCTAAATGCTACCCTGTTTCTGTAGAAGAGGTCAAGCAGCATTTGAGGCTGAATACCACAACTGCGGAAGAAGATTTTTATATTGAAAATCTTATAGCTTCCGCTACAACTCACGCGGAACAGAAGACCGGGCGAGTTTTTGTAGATTCAGAATGGTCGTGGACTCCCTCCGAAAAAGAGATGAATGGGTCTGCGGTTCCTCTCCCCGTGGTTCCCGTTACATCCGTAGAAGTGTTTGACTCTTCGGGCCAGCCTGTCTCTCCTGACCTGTATACTGTTGAATACCCTGCGTTGTCGCCGCAAGGAAATCCGCTTATTGGATCTCTCTCCCCTTTGAGCGGATTTCCCCTTAATCCAAAGATTGTTCTTCGCGCTGGATATACGGTAGAAGAAAAATTGGAAAAAATTGTAACTAACGAATCTCCTTTCATTGAACCAGCTAAAACCGGATTCACTGAATCTAGTGTTACTCTCGTATTCAATCGACCCATTACGGGCGATGCAAAACCAGAAAATTTTCAAATCTATGATTCCGTTGGAAACAACGTACCCGTGCTTGCCATTTTTGTCAAGGATGATGTTGTAGAAATTCAGACTACGGAAGCATCAATTGTAAAAGGTGCATCCCTCATCATAAATTATGCTGGTGGTTTCATTCACGATGAATTTCATAATTATGTAGATGCCCAATCTGTAAAGATTCCTCCTATCACGGAAATTCCGAAATTACATATTGCTCCGGATGCAATTCCAACTCAAAAAGTTTTTGTAAGCAATTGTCCTCATCCTTTGAAACAATGGATTATGGTTCGTACAGGAACGCTCTTTCAGCAAAGATCCGAGATAGCTTTGAGAGCAGGAAAATCTAACGACGCACTATTTCCAAGCAATTTTATAGATAATATATTGGACACATTTAAAATTATAGGATTTGTTTGATATGCTTGATTATACTTCAAATCCTGCCGTATTAAATAAAAGAGCGACATTGCTTAAAGAAGTTCGATCAAGAGACGTTACTGGTTCACCGACAAGTTTATATCATCCTGTAGCTGACATCTATGTTGGCATTGAATATATGTCTGGGAGAGAATATTGGATTGCTTCTCAGTCTCAAGGCGAAGGGACGATACGAATTTCCATGAGATTTCGTTCGGATGTTTCAGACAGAAGTAGATTCATATTACATTCGGATCATGAAGGCGATATTGTTTTGGAAGTAAAGTCACCTCCTATAAATAAAGAAAATACTTATCTTGAAGTTATGTGTAGGAGACTTTCCGATGCTTAATACGCCGCTAAAGCTTGTCCAAAGAGCAGAAACAAAACTTTTTCAACTTTTCATAAAGTCTCAAGAAGTAAAAAAATTTTTTGGTGAAAATATCTTTCAGGGGATCGTCGAAGCGAACACCGTAGCTAATACTAAATGCTTCGTTCTAATTCATAGAATTTCCGGAGATCCCTTGGATAAAACACTTTCTGATAGGGGAGACTTATTGCGGTTAGTCCGTGTGCAGGTTGACGTAATGAGTACCAATTATGCGGAAGCCACAGAGGGCTCTGAAATTATCAGAAGTTTAGCGGAAACGGAGTTTCCATCCTGCGTAGATGGAGATCATTATGGAACAACGCAGATTGGACAAAATATTTGGCATATCCAATCTGTAGATTTTATCCTTGAAGAAGGAGCTTAACAATGGCTGTATCTTATCAAGCCAGAACGAGTAAAGGACTGAAATTCTATCGTGGTACGGGGTCTTCTTTTGCCACGGCAGTGTGGGAGCATGTTCCGGGAATTTCAGCTTGGAATGGACCTAATATTTCCAAACCCACAATTACCGTTACGACCACTCAATCGGAAGCCGTAGAAAAAATCTCGGATATTCCTGATAACGGTACTATCACTTTTAACGGTTATGTTGATGACCTTTGCGAAACGCATCAGAATTTGCTGACGCAAGATTTGTACTCTCGTGATTACCGTCCGTGTAAGGTAGAATTCCCCACGGGTACGGTTATGTACTTCATGGGCCAGCTTACCGGAATGCCGCTTTCTGGTGGCGTCGGTGCTGCGAATACGACTACGTACACCTTCGACGTTTCCGGCAAGATTGAATGGGTTTTTGGTGGTAAACGCGCAACCTTGAGTTGGGATAGCACACTCGCTGGCACTGAATCAACTGGCGCTGTGACTGGCAAAGTTACTGTAACGCTTATCCCGGGTAAAGAATCTACCGCTAAATTTACTACGAGCGTTGAAAACGCCGCAAACTTTACCGCAAATACGCATTATAAATTGGCTAATGCCCCGGCGGGACTTGTTGGTGCTCTTAAGAAAGTTAGTGATACGGTTGCTGAATTGTCTTTCACTGGAGCCGCTACTAATAAGGCAGATGTTTCTAATATCGCCTTGACTTTCATGGATAGCGCTTTTGCTAATGCTGATGCGAATCTCATTTCCGGCAGTACGAAGACCGATATTGCTATCACTTTCGTTTAATCTATAACAACCAAACAGAAAGAGAGGGAGAATCGTCTCCCTCTCGAAAAAAAAAAAATTCAGGAGAGGAATCATATGGCTATTCTTACTATTGAAAAATTTGCGGAGCTGCGTAATAGTCTTACTGTTGTGAAAGACAAGTTTTATATCCCCGTATGGGACGCGGAAGTTTACATGCGTAGACTGAGCGCCGGGGAAGCAATGAAAATTTATAGCCGCGCCGAGAAAGTTCAAGACGAGGATAAAAAGGTCGAAGAGTATAACTTTGCGATGTACCGCATGGTTATTGCTTGCCTTGTCGATGAGAACGGCAACCAGATGCTTACTGAAAATGACATCAATTGGCTTTTGAGTCAGGATGTTCAGGTTGTTACTGCCTTGGTTGAAGCCGCATCAAAGATGAATACTATCAATGAAAAGGCTCAGGAAGAGGCAGAAAAAAACTAACTACTGGCTGGCTTTGGATGTTTGCGTATTCTCTTGCGCGTGATCTTCATATGACGGTAAACCAGCTTTTAGAAAACATGGACGTAGAAGAGTTCATGGGATGGGTTGCCTACCATAAGATTAAAAACGAAGAACAAGAGAATGAAGAAGGGGGCCAATCTCCTAGAAAAAGAGAGATGACCCCCGAAGAACAAGAAAAGGCGATGTTCGCTCTTTATGGCGGAAAAGTTATTGAATAAAAAAGTCGCCTACTTCTTCGCAGCGTTTTCTTTATCCAGCCGTTTGCGCACCTCCCATTCTTTACGCATCGAAACAATCTGATTGATGCCCGGAATAATTGCACTCTTGAGTAGCACATGGCAACTCAATGCCATATACAAACCGATTATGCCCAACTTTGTACCATAAGGTTTTCCATTTACGTCCGCAAGAATACCAAAGGCAAAAATCAAGGCACCGATGATTTCAACAGAAACAAAGACTCTAAGCAAAACGTAAAATTTTTTCATTTTTAATCTCCTTTAAAAAGCCCGTAATGGATTGGAGGTGTACATGGCTTTTAATGTACAACAACTCCCGCTCAAACTTCTCTCTGAAATTTCATTTCAAATAGAGACGGAGGGTGCGAAAGTCCTTACGGGCTTTTCTAATGCGCTCCGTCTTGAGATGATAAAAAATGCTAAAAGTATCCCCCTTTCCAAGAACCCTTGGTACGTAACGCCCAATGAAAATTTTAGAGAAACGCCATTTGTCCGTCCATCAAAAAGAATACCTAAAAAAGCTAAACTTGTTGACGCTGGAGCTTGGTATGCACATTTTCTTGAATACGGTACGGAGCCCCATGTTGTCAAGGGAAAAAGAAGTCCGAAAAAATGGATGCGATATGAAGACAAACTTGGCGTACCTCCCGGTATAGTATTCAGAGATCCAGCTACGAAAGAAATTATCAGATTTACGGAAAGAAGTAAAGTAGACGGAAAAGTCTACGTTTTTTCAAAAAAAGAAGAGCATGGCATTCCCGGTAAATCCACGCCAAATCCTTTTCAACCTGCGGGATATGTGCGTAAAACTGCGGACTCAGCCGAAAAAGTACTTGAAAAATATTTGTCCACGGAAGAGGGATCTTAATGGCGACTAAAAGACTCACACGGCTAGTTATTCCGGTGGAGCTTGACGATAGTAAAACAGCAAGCACTCTCACCAATCTTAAAGAAGTAATTACTCAAACAAGCCAGCAAATTTCTCGGAGCATGGAGAAAGCCCTGCCCGTTGCTGATATTAATAATGCTTCCATAAATATTATCAGGTCGATCGGAAGTATTCAGGCGTCTGCAAAAACCGCTGCCGCAGGAATAAAAAGTGAGACTGATAAAATTGGGAACGCCCTGCAAGGTGCTTTCGGCGTAGACGCGACGAAGGCGTCTTCTATGATGCAGAAATTCCTTGAGATGCGTGGTGTCGAAAGAGCGGTAACTCAGTTAAAGAGGATGCAGCGTGAGTATGGACTTACATCTGCCGAAGCTATTGAGTTCGCTAAAAGCATTAACGCTTCTGACGAGGTTCTTCGTCGTTTCGCTGACACTCAGGAACGTACAAAACAGGGTGGTAGAGGCGTTTCTGGGCTTCTTACTCCGTATTCCCTTACTTCTGGTGTTCAAGCCGCAGCGGGCGCTGTAGGCGTTTCTTTCGGTATGTACGGAATGGTCGAGCTTACCAAGTCCGTATTTAATGCTACTACTGCTCTTGATAGCTTACAGCTTTCTTTCAAGTCGATTTACGGAGAGTCCGCAGTAGCCGAGCAATCCCTCGGATTTGTGCGTAAAGTAAGTGATGAACTCGGCCTGTCTTTTATCGATACTGCGCAAGCTGCGAAAGCCTTATTCGCTTCCGCGAAAGGAACTGTCTTAGAAAACGACGCTCAGATGATTTTTAAAAGCTTCTCCCAGATGGGCGTTGCGCTTAAACTCACTGGCGAACAGATGAACTCTGTGTTCCTCGCTATCTCTCAGATGATTTCTAAGGGTAAGGTCAGCGCGGAAGAACTTAGATTGCAGCTTTCTGAAAGAATGCCCGGTGCAGTGAATCTTTTTGCGAAAGCTATTGGAGTGACCACAAAACAACTTGATGATATGCTCCAAAAAGGCGAAGTGGGACTTGAACATCTTCGTACCTTTGCGGAAGAAGTCGGAAAGACGTATGCTAAGGGAGCGGAAGAAGCTTCTCACGGTCTGCAAGCCGAGCTTAATAGATTGGCTACTGCATGGTTTGACCTTAAATCCGCAATGATGGATTCTGAGGGTGCGGCAGCTTTTATTCGCGTACTTACGGAAATTACGAAATTCATTGGACAGAACATTGATTCAATAATGAATTTCGTGAAGTGGCTTGGGATTGTATATACGACGCTTAAAGTTACTACGGCTTTTGGTGTTGCGGTAGATGCGCTCAAGAATCTCATGACTGCTTTCACTTTGACTGGAGTAGCCGCAGCGGAAACTTCCGGCATAATGAAAGCTGCACAAGCTGTAATCGCTAAATTCGCACTTGCTTTTAACGCCAATCCTATCGCGCTTACCGTCACTGCTTTAGTCGCGGTAGGTACTGCGGCATACGCTCTTAGCAACCAGATGTCCGATTCTGAAAAATTCATTTCCGGATATGCCAAGAGCTTCGACGAAATTGCCAGTAAGTCCGAAAAGGCTGCGGCAAGCCAGAACAATCTTTCGAATTCCAATAAACGTCTTCAAGAACAGTATCTTAGCGGTGAATACGTAAAGCGTCAGATGGACTTTATTCAAGCCCTTCAAGAGCTTCCTAACGTATTCTCTTCTACTAAAGTGGTGAGTTTCTTCGACTCTATTCTCGGACCGCTTTCCGATACGGATTCAGAAGCTCTCTTTACCTTGAGAAGTCAAGCCGTTAAGCTTGCTAAAGAGACTCGTGATGCTATTGATAAAGCATTAAACGAAGAAACCGATCCGAAAGCCCGAGATGAAATGATTAAGAATACTCTTGATCGTTTCAAGATCATGTTCCGTACCATCAAGGACGGCATGAAAGAAGCTGGTGCATCCGAAGAGGTCATTAAGCAATGGGATAATTTCGGTGGTGCCATTCTCAATGCAAAAGATACCGCAGATGCAGCTAAAGCGGCGTTGGAAGCACTCACCGGAGAAGCGAACAAAAGCGGGAATAGCATAGCTAAATTCGCGGAAGCCTACGAAGCTATTCGCAAGGGGACAAAGACTACAGAATTTGGCAAGCAACTTGCTGGACAGGAGGATTTCGAAACTCAGATTCGTGGCCTTCTCCAAATGTCCGAAGCTCAAGAGCAGTTGGAAAACAAGACTCGGAATCTCCTTGCAGCATATACTGAACAGCAGAACGCCAATACTTTGACCGAAGAAAAGATGAGAGAGCTTGAATCAGCTTTTGATTCTATGTCTAGTCAATCTGGTCAACTTGATAATGCTTTCCGGCTTGTAGCTGAGGCGGCAGTATCCTCTGGAGCGGACGCTTCTACTCTCGATTCAATTATTGAAAAACTTGGGGAGACTTTCCATCTTTCATCTCAGGATATTGACGAGTTTAGAACAAAACTAAATTCTGCGTTGTCTGTTGCGGCACTCCAATCTGCGGAACAAAAACTCGCTGCTATTGAAGGTAAATTAGCAACAGTAGGGAGTAAGACCTCTCGTGCTGCTTTGACTACCCTTTCATCAATGAAAGAACTTCAAAAAGGGCAGGAGAAACAGATATTAGAAGCTATAGAATCCGGCGATTTTACGAATCTCCTTAATGCACAAGGAAATAAAATAGCCGAAGATGTAGCTAAAGTTTATAAAGAAATTGCGGAAAAATCCGAAGCTCTTGTTACTGCGGAAGAGGCTAATCGCAAAGCAAAAAGAGACGCAAATAAAAAGCCAAAGAAAATCCCTGAATTTGATATTGAAGGATTTGATGTTCGCGTACAGAAGTTATTTGGAACCGAAACGAACTTCGCAAAAATTGTTGAAGCCGAAATTGAAAAATTAAACGCTTCACTGGCTACACATAAACTTGATATTAAAAAAGTCGCGGAAATCTATAAAGACGAGCTTCCTGATGGATTACATTCCGTTGCCGAGGCGCAAGAGTTCCTGAGCAACAAGCTCAAAGAAGGATTGTTCGCCAAGCAAGCGGAAAAAGAAAAGAAAGCCGTCGATGATCTTCGTGAAAAGTTGATGGACTTTGAAAGGGCTTATTCCGAAATCGTTTCTGGCGATAAGGGTGAGGCCGCACTTAAATCCTATGAAAAGCAATCTAAGCAATGGAAAGACACCGCTGAGAAGCTCTATAGGTCTATATCCAATTCCGCGTTCTCTTCCACAGAAGAAAGAATCGCCGCTGAACAAGAATACGCCGATACGGTTGCCCGTATTGATGAATGGAGGGCGGAACAGAGAATCCGTACTTCTGGTGGTGTTTTAGATAATCTGAAACTCGGTATCAAAGACTACTATGATCAGCACAAGAACTATGCTCTTGGATTGGGTGAAGTAGTAACATCTACCACAGATAGTATGGCAGCCGCCTTATCTGATTTTGTGGTAGGAGGTATGCGAGACTTTAAGTCCTTCGGAGAGGCATTTGACAGCTTGGTCAATGACATGATCAGAAGCCTGTCAAAATTGCTTGCGCAGCAGCTTATGTCCGGCATTCTTCAATCTGCGCTTGGCCTCTTCACCGGAGGTATTGGCGGTGGAGGCGGTGCCGATAATGCGGTTTCATTCTCGTCTTGGTTCGGCGGTATTAATAGAAAAGCCAATGGTGGCGTGATGACGGGAATTTCTGGTCATAGCAATTCGATAGTAACTTCACCGACTCTTTTCTCTTACGGAAAAGAAATCAGCCAGTATGCCAATGGTGCCGGATTGATGGGAGAAGCTGGACCCGAAGCTATTATGCCTTTGACGAGAACAAGCTCAGGTAAACTCGGCGTCATTTCCAAACGAGAAAATGAGTCGAGCCGACCCACATCTTCTTCATCTTCCGAGGTGTTTGTAAATGTTTATAACTCTACTGGTCAAAAGGCGCAAACCAAACAAACTCAGAATGCAAATGGGTCAAAAAGCATAGATGTTATAATTGGTGATGTCGCCGCACAGCAGATGCTTACTCCCGGCACCAAAGCCAATTACGCCATTAGAACACAAACCGGGGCTACTCCCCCGACGATTAAGCGGTGATTATATGAGCATTATTTGGCCCGCAGATCTTCCTCAAGTACCCTTCGCAGACGGAGGGTACTCCGAATCAATGCCGTCTAACCTTCTTGTGTCTACTATGGATACGGGGCCGAGCAAGGTTAGACGGAGGGGAAGTGCGACTCCCGGAAAAATGAATGTATCTTTTAAAATGACTACGGCAGCTACTAAAAAATTAGAAACCTTTATCCGAACAATTCTTGGCGGTGGGGCAAAAGCCTTTGAATTTCCTCATCCTAGACTTGACAAAAATGTAAAAGTACGTATAATGCCGAAGTCGGACACGGAATTGTATGAAATAAATTTCATCGCTCCCGGTCTATGGAAAGTAGATTTTACATTTGAGGTTTTTTACGATGCCCCTCTCGCCTAGTACGGTGGCGTCGATGATGGCGCAGGAAACGGATAACGCCGACATAGTTCTTTTGACAATTACGCATCCAAGTTGGACGGAACCTATTTATTTATCTTCTGATCCTACACAGTTTCTTCGGAATGATACGGAGACTAATCTTCCTATCTACGGAACGATATCTCGTGGCAGAGAGTTTCTTTATATTCCTATGAGAGCTATTGCTCCCGACTCCAGACAAGAGACACCTCCTGAATGCAAAATTTCAATCGACAATGTTTCGCGGTATATAGCACCGTATCTTGTTAAAACAGACCGACGCACTCCTAAAGTAACTTTTGAAATAGTTACCACCGCTTTTCCGGATATTGTTGACACGGTGTATCCGGAGTTCGATTTATCTTCCGTAACAATCAACGCCCAAACTGTAGACGCCAGTATTTCCTTGAATACGGCATCTCAAGAGCCCGTGCCGTGGCTTAGATTTGTGCAAGCATATTTTTACAGTCTTTTTTATAATGGATAAGATATGAAAATGAGAGACAAATTTTCAAAATACATAGGAATCCCTTTTGTGGATCACGGAGTATCGAAAGAAGGTTGCGACTGTTATGGCCTTGTGCTCATAGTATACAAGGAAGAATTTGGCATTGACCTTCCGTGGCTCGGGGATTCCTATTCTCATGCGTATCGTAGAAAAGACGTAAACTCCACGGTTAAAAAGAACATTGATCTTGGTTGCTATATAGACGTTACGAACGAGCCCCGTAAACCTCTTGATATTATTATTTTTAGGACTGGCGGTCTTGAAACGCACATTGGCCTTTGGGTTGATGACGGGTGGCTTTTGGACATACTTGAGGGGGCGCATAGTACGATTCGTAGGTATGATACGTCCGAATGGAAAAACAGAATTACGAGAATTTTGAGGCACGTAGATGCGCGGTAAAGCAATGAAAAAACGGGCCTCTCGTAAAAGAGGGGAAATCACGGTTCTTGGTCGGCATTGGGCAAGTTCGTCTCGTGTCTCGCTCACAGTCCAAGAAGGGCAGTGCCTCGAAGAAATCATTACCGACTCCGTAAAAATTCTTCGGGCTAACCAAGCTATTACCCCTGCATATGCCGAATATCTAAAGAAGCATTGTGTTTGCCGTGTGGATTTTATCAATATCCCTAAAGAAAAATGGGCCGTCACCTATCCTGTGGATGGTCAGCGGGTCGAATTTTTCATTAAGCCCGGTAAAGGTGGCGGTAAAAATCCTTTTGCTACAATCCTTAACATTGTTGTAGCTGTCGCTGCTATCGCAGTGCCCGTACTTGCTCCGGCTTCATGGGGGTTGATGACAGCGGCGGGAGCCTTGACTTGGGCTGGTGCCGCAGTAAGTTTTGGTATCTTAACGGTTGGCTCACTCGCTGTCAATATGCTTTGCCCTCCTGCAACGCCTAAACTTAGCGGGCCTAAATCTTCCGAAAAAGAATCTCCTACTTATTCTATTTCCGGAGCAAGAAACGGAGCGAACCCATATGGTTTTGTTCCCCTTATCTTCGGAAGGAATAAGGTCACTCCTCCTTTGGCAGCGAAATCTTGGACAAATATTGAATCGGATAAAACCTATTTCAATATGTGCGTTATCTGGGGGCACCCAGATATGTCCGTAAGAGATTTTAAAATTGGGGATACGCCTTTAGAAAACTTTAAAAATATTGACCACAGATTCCATCCTTCTACCACTGGTGAAGGGCTTGTCTATTTTGGCAAATCCTTTAATGAAGAAACCGTGGGGACTTTAATCTCGAAAGAAGCTGGATATATTACTCGGACAATGGGAGAATGCGATACAATCAGCTTAGACATCACATTCTCCAAAGGGCTGACTTCCATCAATGAAAAAAATGGAGATAACTATGATCGTACCGTTGAGTTTGAAGCTGAATATAAATTAAAGAATGATACGGTATGGAAAGGACTTGTCGGGGGGTCATTCCCTATTCGTGGGACATCTATCGAGCTTAAAAGAAAAACTGGCTTTTATTTAAACGTCGGAAGAAACTCTATTGTCTATAGTGATTTTTCTGGTAATATCAATATGGCTGATGGAGAAACAGCTCCAGTTAATACCGTTCCATTAGCAAAAGTTATTCTTGTATCAACTCCTCATTATGAAGAGGATGACGATGGGAGAATGCACACATCATATACATATTCATATACTTGCGAAGACTTGCGGGTAAGTTCTGTATCCGGTGCCGCTCCATATATTAATGAAGTAAAACATTATACGAAAAAATGCGGATATGGACTTGGAAGCAGATGGGGATATACTTGCGTCGAAGTTTATGATTATTCGACTTATGAAATTGTCATTCCTGACCAATATGTGAATGGCATTAACAAATTTGCCATCTCTGGACAGCAATTAAAGCCCTTGACCCGTACTTATACTGTGAATGTTCCTCACGGAGATTACGATGTTCGTATTCGAAGACTTACTGATGATAATTCAAATAAGTATATCTATGATGAAGCTACGTGGGCGACGAAAAGGTCTATTGTAAATCGTCAATCTTTTTCAACTCCTGTTCCCGTATGTGTTTCGGAATTGCGTATTCAGGCATCGGAACAGCTCTCCGGATATGTCGATAACTTTAATGCTATTTGCACGGCATTGATTCCAGACTTTAACACTAGCAATAATACGTGGGAATGGAGGGAAACGAGAAATCCTGCATCTGCTTATAGGTATGTATTGACATCCCGTCATGCTTTAAATTCTCCTTATACGGAAGACAAGCTTGACGAACCAACGCTACGTGAGTTTCATAAGTATTGTACCCGAATGGGGTGGACTTTCGATTTTGTTTGTGATACAGAAGAGAATCTGTGGTCACGTCTTACTCAGATCGCTGCGGCAGCGCGTGCTTCCGTAACCACAGAAATAGATGGAAAATATGGTGTGGTGATTGACGATAAGAATAAAACTCCTGTGCAGCAATTCAATCAGCGTAATAGTTGGGGATTCAGCATGGAGAAACTTTTTCCTAACGTCCCTCATGCTCTTAGAATCAAATTTGTTAATAGTGAAAATAATTTCCTGCAATCGGAAGATTTCTGCTATGCGGACGGATTTGATAAAAACAATGCTACGGATATTCAAGAAATCGATTTTCCCGGCATTACTACGTGGACAAATAACTGGAAGCAAGGAAGATATCATTTAGCATCACAACTTCTTCGTCCTTTAAGCGTTACAATTAATGCTGACTGGGAACACAGGATGTGTCATCGTGGAGACGTTATTGAAATTTTCCATGACGTTCTCATGAACACTTTCGGAGCGGCACGTGTTGTAGGATTGATTTATCGGGATACAGGTGGTACGGAATATATTATTTACGAAAATTCCGAAAGGCCCATTGATACTCCCGCCGTAGGTGTCGTTCTTGATGATTCCATTGTCTTTAGCGAACGTGATGTTATTTACGGTATTGCAATTAGAAATCCATATGGAAAAACTGTTACTTATCAAATTCAACCACAATTTGGAGAGGAACATTCCCATATTTATTTTACTTTTGCAATAACATATGCTACTACTCCCTATATTGGAGATTTAGCTAGCGTATCATTAATGGGTGAAGCGAATGATAAATACCTTGTAACTCAGATTGCGCCCGCCGAAAATTCCTCGGCTGAAATTAAGGCGATTCCGTATTCTCCCGAAGTCCTCGACGCGGATAAAGGAGAAATTCCTCCTTGGAATCCTCCTATTATTATTGACAAGCTACCTACTTATACTATTCCCAATCCTACCATTACACAGATAATTTCCGATGAGTCCATGCTCGTTAAGATCGGGCAGAACATCATTCCTCAAGTTGGTATCTGGTTTAAGGTTGGAGATGGAACCTCGTTAGATTGTGTGGTTTACGCCCGTGCAAAGAAAACGCAAGAAGCAGCTTGGGGCAATACCGTTCGAACTTCCGTATCCGAAGGATATGTCGTCATCTCGAATATGGAGTCTGGCGAGCTATATGACTTGTCTATCCAAGTTACCGATCCTGTACGGGGAATTAGCAGTGATTGGATAACTCAAACCGGATATTTCGTTATTGGAAAAACCGCGCCACCTCCTGATGTGGACGGCGTTACCGCTGAGCTTCTTCCTCCGTCCGGGGTAAAAATCAGTTGGGATCCTGTAGCTACTCTTGATATAGATTACTATGCTGTGCAAGGGGACATTACAGGGAAAACGATTGACACGAGTATCATACTTCCCGTCCCAAATAAATTCGGCACATTGAATATGACAGTTAGCGCAGTAGATACGCTTGGAAATTTTTCCTTGAATCCTGCCCCCGTTTCTGTTACTATTCAAAAACCTAAAAACCCTGTCATTAAAACGGAAGTCACTATTGATGGCCTTAAATTGAGTTGGACAGATTGTACAACTTCTTGGCCTATCAAGAATTATGAAGTTCATGATGAATATATGTCAAGAACGGAATTTTCTAATGTGACTTCAATATATGTGTCGCCAAGACCTGTAGGTAGGTATAAATTTACAGTGAAAGCGATAGATATTTTTGGAAATGAATCTAATGCTGTTCCTACATTTATTGAAGTGGATCTTCTCGGGAGGGTCCAGCCGACAGCAAGAATTGATGGCGCTGATATTCTGTTAGAATGGCCTATTACTCCGTCCGCATTCCCCATAGATGAATTCGAAATCGTTGAAGGGGATTTCACTCCGGTAGGTAGAGCGAAAGTCAACTATTTCCGAGTTCCTGCGGGAGCTGTCGGGTTTCATGAATGGAAAATCCGAGCACGAGATATCGTCGGTAACTATGGAGATTGGGGTGAAGTTTCTATCGAGATTAAAGCCGCCGCAGCACCAACTGTAAAAGCGGCAATTCAAGAAGATAAAATCCTTATTTCTTGGGTAGCGCCTTCAACAATCAATTTACCAATAACTGAATACGAGATAGAAAATAGTACAACAGGAGAATCTTTCGGAAGGATTAATGCGACACAGATAGTCGTACCTCCTGAAAAAACCGGAAACCACATTTTCAGGGTTCGTAGTTGGGATACTGGAGGAAATGCTGGAGCATGGGGTCAAACGAGTTTCCGAGTCGAAGCTCCCGGCAGAGTTTATATAACTCCTACCGTCATCGACAATAACGCGCTTCTTGTTTGGACTGAACCTTCCACGGTATTCTTTCCAATTCATCATTATGAGGTACTTCGTGGGGATGAATTGGAATACGCGGAACTTATTTTCAATGTCAACGCTTTGATTGTCAATATCTTTGAAGCTGTATCCGGTAATTATACATATTGGGTTGTTCCGGTAGACGTAGCAGGTAACAAAGGCACCGCAACTCCCATTACTTGCGTAATTTCTCAGCCTCCGGATTATGTTCTTTTCTATGATTGGGATTCCGTTTTCTCTGGAACACGCCATAATTTTGTTCTTGATGGCATTGGAGGGATGATTGGCCCTATCGTAGATGAGAATGAAACGTGGGCACAAAATATCGCACGATTTGGTGGAACTACTGCGGCATCCACATGGAAAAACAAGGTGGACATTGCCGGACCCACTTGGATGGAACCAGCAGGTTCAGAGGGATGGTATCAAGAAGAATTTGATTATGGACAAATCATGCAGTCCATCAGGCTTGTTGTTACCCCCACTATTCAAGTTCTTTCCGGAACACCCTTATATTCGATAAAGATTGAATATAAAATAGATAAGAGTGATCCGTGGGAATTGGCTACCGAAAATGCTACGCAGGTCTTTTTGCAGCGGTTCCGGTATATCCGATTTACGCTTAGTATGCTTCCGGGTTCCAAAGGACTTATCCGAGTATCCGAATTAAATCTTAAATTCGACGTTAAAATCCGAAACGACTCTGGTGTTGCATTGGCTGAGGCAAATACGAATGGTCCCGAATGGCCCGGAAACGCAAATGATACTGGAAATCTGGTAAACTTTTCTATGCCGTATCTCGATGTATGGGAAGTTACGGCTGCACCTGAAAGTGAAGCTGCGGGATTGGTCGCCTTGGTTTCTTTCCAAGACATTCCTTCCCCCAAGTTTTTCAGAGTATCTCTTTTCAATAATAAGGGCGAACGCACTACGGGGAACGTAGTGTGGAAAGCAGTAGGAATATAATATATGGAGAACCCCCGAAATGGCAGAAGTACCTTCTAAAGTTGACGTTATTGTCGGCATGAAATCCGCATTTAGGTCTAATTTGAGTACGGATTGCGTAAGATGGAATTATTCAAAACGCAATTTTGAGTACTGGAATGGAACTGAATGGGTGCTTGTCGGGGGTTCCTCTACCGGGGAAGGACGGTCAATCCAAGACAGTTTGTCGTTATTTAATGTCCTTCCCCGGAATCCTTCCCTCAATCTTTTCGCGGATGAATATGAATATTCGTGGGGAAAGATTCCTCCGCAAATTGCATTCACCCGTAATTCGTCAGCTACGTATTGGGGGCCTGATGGTGTATCTCATGTCGCTGCGGCAGGAGAACCTCGTATTGATCATAATCCTGTTACGGGCGAATGCCTTGGCTGGCTTAGGGAGCCTCAAAGAACAAATCTGATCTCACAAATAGGTATTTCTGGCATGGATTCAAATGTTATCCATGCCCCAGAAACAAGTGCATCCTATAATTTTAAAATCGAATCTGGCGTAACTAAATTTCGTTGCGGGTCAACTCAAAATAGCGTTCAAGGAATTTATGCTTTGGGAACCGTTCCTAGCAATGATAATAATTATTTTGTTTCTATCATTTTTAGACCCGACCCGAATAGCCCGTTCCCATATTTAACTATTGATACACCTAATTACGTTGCGATTGAAGGTAGTGGACGTAGAGTTATTATAGAGGCAAAAACTGGTGCGATAGCACTAAAGTCAGCTAATGCGACTGATGATAATTTCGGATTAGAAATCCTAGGTGACAAATGGTATCGAATCTGGTTTAAGATCAAAGGAGTTGAGGGCGCTACAGCGAGAACAGGGATCAAAGTGAGCTTTGCCGAAAAAACAGCGTTGGGGACTTTCAATGTTACGTTGAATGGAGACAGTACATCAACTTTTTGGTACGCTTGCCCCCAAATGGAAGAAGCCGAAGATTTTGATACTAAACCAACTTCCCCGATTCCTACGGAAGGAACTGCCCAAGTTACAAGAGCCGAAGATAAGTTTTCTATAAATAACGGGATTACGTTTACTAGAGCATCACAAGCTACGTATTTTGATGCGGAAGGATATATGAGAACTGTCGAAAATGACGTTGAACGGCCTTTATATGATAATAAAACAGGTAAATTCATTTCTACGCTCACTGAAAAACAAAGAACGAATTATGCGGAAACCCTTATTATATCCAAACTTACAAAAGAGGAAACACAAGATAAATTCATCGGCCCCGTATCAAAATTGACTCTGGATGCATCTTTAGATTCTTACCATTATTTGATCCATAGATTATACACCGCAACCGATATACCAAATCACATAGGTGAGGACGTAACTTTTTCATTAGTGGTAAAGCCCGTAAACCATAAATATATTCAATTAAAGATGGGTTCCGACATTACAGGAATTACAGGATACTATGCAGCTTCCTATGATCTAGAAACAAGCTCCCTTATAAAAGTGATCAAACCCACTTCTTCGAACATTGTATGGAGATCTACTATAGAAAAGATGAGAAATGGGTGGACCCAAGTTTCTATTGGAGCAAGAATACTAAAAGAATATTCTACAGGAGAAATTAGCAATTATGGTTTTTATAGCGGCATATATTTTGCCGATGCCACAGGGGGCACCAGAATCGATGGAGATTCGTTTTCTTCTATTTTAGTCGGAAATATTCAACAAGAAATCGGAAGTGGATATTCGTCTTATATCCCCCTTATTAACAATACCGCAACTACTCGGGCTATCGACATTTATAGTAAGGTATATCCGACAAAGGACTCTCCGTTTTTATTTAATCCTGTACGTCAAGCGTTCTTCTTTAATGAGGGAGATGGAAAAAGGGCGTATAATTCCGTAAAAAATACTAGAACAATCGAATTTTCTATGGGTACCACGAAACAGTGCGTCGTTTTCCCTGCGCATTTAACAGATAGTCAACTTTCAGATTTAATTAGATAAAGGAGAATTATTTTATGTGGGATGTAACTGAAAGCCCGTCAATTGATCCTCCGGTAACTGTGACGCCATCAACCCCGGAACCCATAAAATCTTATACTGATTTTTATTTTGCGGCACCCAATGTATCCGCTCTCGAAGAGTCATTGGGAATTTCTCTTAACGATCCTCCGGAAGGTGTTTATATCGACTATATTGGAAAAGCCGAAAAAACTCCTGCCGTATATTCTGGTGAGGACATTGAAACCGCCACTATCATTACTCCGGCTACCTACTATGATCTGGAATTAGTAAATATCCGAATTTCGAGTTTCGTAATTCCAGACAAATTCGTTAACTCGAAATTCCTTATTCCTGAGCCCAAGACTCCAATTAGAGTGTGGTTTTAAAATGAATAATACTCAAATTTAGGCGGAGCTTAATGCTGCACATGGAACAAAACTTTCTGATGAATTTAAATTAATAACTCCAATCCCTGCAACTGCTGGTATATTTACTGTAAACTATACTGGTATTTTAATGGGCTATAGAACATCAACAGACGTTGTTGGTTCGATGTGGCTAATTAATAAAAGAACGGGAGAAGGTTCAAGCGGATATTCTGGGGGAGGCTCAGGAAATGCCGTATATGCAAATATCCATGTTACCGCTGGAGATCAAGTTCAAATTTACTATAGTAACGTAAAAATAGATAGATTGGCTATTGCTTTGTTTGCATGATAGAAAAATACTATTGACATTTTTTTCGATATCTGATAGACGAATAAAATAAAATCTTAATGGAGAGAAATATGAATCTCGAAAAAATTAATGAAATTGTTAAATTTATTGATGAGAATCAGCATAAGGTAAATGACGATTATGCTATGCTTACGCAGCTTAGAAGCACGCTGTATTTTGTAGACAAGTCTCTTGAAAAGAAGCAAAAAGACCTTGAGGAAGCTTCCGAAAAATTGAAAAGTCTTTTTTCCGTGATTATTGCCCCGGATAAAGAAGAAGACGATAAAATCGCAGAAGTAGTTTCATCGGACAAACCCTCGGCCTAAATAAAAATTGAATCTATAGAAGTCTAATCTAAGAAGCCTAATCTTTAGAAGGTAATCCTTACATGGCAAATCCTAATTTTTCAGCACCAGCAATATCCAATAAAATAGCATCGGATATTGATTCCATTCGAGAACTTGCAAAACTTATTGCGAGGATGCGAGGGGATCTTGCTGACAATGCTCCGGAAGGTACTATCATCTTCAATCAATCTGCAATGAATTTCCAAATGAAAAGCAGAACGGTTTGGAATGCTCTGGATAACGGTACTGGCAAGTACGCTTTCAATGTTGATAGGCTCGACGGGTTTCATGCTAATGCAGGGATTATTGCCAATTCCATAGTAGTCCGTGATTCTAAGGGTGTCATTCCCGGAAATATTTCCGGACGGGCTCCCAATGCTACACAGGCTGACGAACTTACTACGGTCAATCCTATTGCGAAAGGGGGGACAGGAGCTTCTACCGCTGCACGGGCTCGCGCCAATCTCGGTACGAATGACGTAGGTAATCTTACGGCTGGAGTTCTTCCTTTCGCACGGGGCGGTACAGGTCGCACAGATGGTAGCGCGAATGATGTTCAAACTCCGAGTGTAGTAGTAGACGCTAATGTCACTACCGCAAAAGGGAGGGGTCAAATAGGTGGACTTGCAATGGGCCGAGGTATCGGTACAGATGCGAATTTATTTACGGGAAATGGTAGATATTGGTTTAATAATGGCGATGCATTAGTAAATTTCCCAAAGAATAAGGTAGGCGGGTCATTGGATGTCCGTGCTTATGCCACGTATTCTCATCAAGACTATATTAATTACAATAATACAGGTCGATTTTGGAGAATAACTCAAAATACCGGAAGTACGTGGTCCCCGTGGTATCGTGTCCCCGAAGGTTTAACAGATAATTACACCACAAACTCGTCTGTTGTTGCCGCATCCGCTAAAGCCCTGATGAATCTCAAAGCTTACGCAGATACGAAATTGTCTTTGGATGGCGGGAGTATGAATGGGTTGATTGGTGATCTTCGTGGTAAGTATGTCAGTTCATGGAAATCTAGGTGCGTAAATTCAGGGATTTTTATTCGTGAAAATGATTTAGTTGGAAATGCTCAATCTGACATAGGATATGCGCCTTCGATTGGTTTTTTTTGGAATGGAAAAGCTGCTGGAACTCTTCACTTACAAAGTGATGGTATTTTTTCATTTAAGAAACAATATGGAGAAAGAGCCACTGTTGATTGTAATGTTCCTTATGCAACTTTGTCTGAAAGTACAAACCATTTATACGTTTCTGACAGGGTCACAACTTGGTACTGGAGTGGTCAAGATGGTCAACCAAATTGGGTCTGGGGCGGCAATAACTCCGACCCGACCACTATGAGAGTTTGGAATCCTGCCAATTTTAATGTAAATTATGCTAATAGTTGTAATTGGGCTAATGGAGCACAAAATTGTAACAACGCTCAAGCTATTGTAGGTGGTGTATTAACTTATGAATCTACTTTAAATGTCCCCGCCGGAGGAACTTGGTTTGTTTTAAGTTGGTCAGATGGCGACAGGGGGACTTGTCGAGGAAACTGGTCGCAAGGTCAATTCGTAGCTGGTGGTTCTTCCGTGAATGTTGGCAATGGTGGATGGGCTATTAGAGTCGCTATATAATTATGTATGAATGGAGTAGAAAATATGATAGATACGAAAGGTATTGACTATTCTTCGATAGTTTATAAGAAACAAGATAAATCCTTTATTATTCATAAAAATAAATTACCATATCATGTGCCGTATGATTCTCCTGATTATAAAGATCTTTGGGATCATCTTTATGAATTTACTAAAAATAATCCTGATATTGTATCAGAAGAATTTATTCTTCCTCTTGAAGAAATGAAAAATAACAAAAAATTAGACATTAATTCAAGAACAAAAAGTATAATATATGGTGGTTTTATTTATAATATAAATGGTACGGATTTTAAATTTAATTATAATTCTGATGATCAACAAAATTATTCAGATGATGCTAATATGATATTATTTCAAAAAGCAAACGGACTACCACTTTCAAACATAAATAGAACTGGATATTCTATTCCAGATAATACTCCTATTTCTCTTTCTTTCAATGGAGACGCATTCCTTGATCTTTACTATAACGGAGCCTTAGCACATAAGAATAGAGTATTGAAAGAAGGTAAAGAACGTAAACTTAGAATCGAAAAAGCCTCTACAAAAGAAGAACTTGACGCTATTTAAAAAAAAGTAAATTATGGAAGACATCTCTTTTCAAAATAATATTTTTTCTATCCGTGGAATTAAGAAGAACGAAGACCAATCTTTTACCATAACTCTTGGTATCGGAGATCAGACTGCGGAATTTATTATCCCGGATACCGATGAATATGAACTTATTTATAACGGAATCAAAGAATTTCTTGATAACAATTAAAAAGGACAATATACGAATATGAGCGACACGCATCAAACAGTTACGGTAGGCGGTGGGGAGAAAACGGACGGAATTTCTAGTGCTATTCTTGCATTTGCTAAAGATATCCCGAGGGAAGTTTCAGATCATGTATCTACGCTCTTTTGGAGGATGCTGACGTTGCTTCTTATCGTCATGTTCCTTCTTACCGGGGGAGCTTCCTATTATTTTTCATCAAGAATCAATGATATGGAAGCTCAAATCTCTGAGAAAAACAGAGCTATCGAATCAATTAATCGTAGACATAGAGATCTGGTTAGGGCTATCGGCAAGGGAGATATTCAGTCTCTTTCTAAAGCGAATATTAAATCAGATTCAAATCATGAAATTTCAGAATAAAAGTGGCAATGGTAAACAATGGCTACATCCGACGCTAATATTTGTCCCGTTTGCAAAGAAAGGGCTTTTTATCAAACAACCGTAGTAGCTTTTGAAGATACTCATTTACATCGATTAGGAATGGAAGAGAGATCGACCTATACTTGTGCCGTATGCGGAGCGACTTTTCTGAGAAAGGTAAAACCTGAGTTTTATCAAGTCAAAACTCAAACGTCTCCAGCTTGGCTAGTAAGGAAATTAAGCAAGAAGGAGGCTAAATAATGGCATACGAACCTCGCACAAGCAAAGGTCTTCGTTTTTTCCGGGGAACAGGAGTAGACCTTGCAACGACATCATGGCAGATAATTAATGGCATTTCGGATTGGGCGGCCCCAACACCCACCATCCAATCGATTGATATGACGACGATTAAAGATGAAGCCACTGTATACGCTCCCGGAATCCGAGAGAGCGGAAGCTCATCCATAACCCTGTATTTTGATGATTTAAACACGATTCACCAGAATCTTTTGATTGCCGATAGTAAGTCTGCGGTCAACATCCCTTATCGCATCGATTTTACTGAGACAGGGACTAGCGTAGCCTTCATGGGGCACCCAACCTCTGTACCTGTTTCCGGTTCCGTAGGCTCTGCAAATAGCGCTGCGATTACATTCTATGTTTCCGGCGACCCTGAATGGTCTTTCGGTTCTGGAAGTAACCCTGAGCTTGATCCTTCCCAATTTCCGGAATCCATAAAAGAAAGATTTACCATAGTTACCAATGAAGCTGCAATGCTTTCCTTGACAATCAAAGACGTACAAAATGGTGACTCTGTAATTGTCAAAGAACCGAAGCCTCTTATATACGCTGTAGTCGATGATGGCGCACTTGGTACAATGGCAGCTTTTTATGCATATCAGGCTAAATCTGATTGGAGTCTTCTTTCCGGAAAACCTGATGCTTTTAAGCCCATAAATCATGCGTATGTTGGAACTGGATTTGGTGTATCATCCACTACTCAATATGGTCATGCAAAAATTACGACAACTACTCCAAAAGCTCTTGGCGTAGCCAATATAGGTTCGGAAGACGCATTCGCTAGAGGCGACCATGTTCATCCAGCTCAAACAAATGTGTCCGGCAATGCTGCAACGGCTACCCAATGGAAAACTCCTAGGACATTCTATATTTCCGGAGTATATAAAGCGGAAGCTATTGTTAATGGAACCAAAAATATAGATTTCGCGTTGGAAAGAAATATCCAAAGTTTGTCTTCTGGCGCAGGAAACGTTTCTGTCGAATTAATTCCTTCCGTAACCCATATCGTTACAGTGGACCGCGCTTTTACCGTAACACTTCCAGCAGGACTACAATCTGATAAATTCTATGAGTTTCACGCTATACTTAAAGCCGCGAATACCTCTGCTGCATTAACGATTTCCGAACCTATTCAATGGGAAAACAATACGCCCCCCTCACTCACTGAAAATAAAGTTACTGAAATTAAAATACAGATCTATGGTAATATAAAAATCGGAACATACCGTATATTCGGATAATCTTAAATAACTCCGTCGACGGTCGTGGACGCATTTCAATATTTAAAACTCTGCGCTATATTGCCCCCATGATGTTAATCATCACTTGGGGGCTTTATTATGTCTAACGCAACTACAGGATTTAATCAATCCACATATTCTTCTCCTACGCAGCGTTCTTCTATGCCTATGAACACATATAGCTACGCGATGGTAAGTTCTGATGGTGTTATTTACACATGGGATGTCAACGCCGGGAACCAACCTATCGGGGTAGCCACGGAGATTCACGAAAAACTTAAAGCGCAGCTTATACAAGCGATTGATAAGGCAGAGTCTTATTATAAGATGCTCGTAGAAAACGGGATTATAAAGCCTGAACCTACGCAAGAAGAAGTTCTTAATAACGCTTTGAAGGAATTGCAGGAATCCCGTGCGCAGAATGCTAAACTGGCTGAGATGATTGCTGGTCTTACCGATAAGATTCAAGTCATTTCATCGAATATCGCTTCAACTAAGTCCGTCAATGAGGAAACTCAGGACACTCAGAAATTCGTAGATGACGTGATTAAGGAAGATGCAAAGAATCCTCCAGTTAAAATGGAACAAGGCAACAATAGAGGTAATAAACGATGAACGTACAAAAGATAATGAGCATTGTAAATACCTTGTCCGGAGGAAACTCAAAGGTAATTGACGCCGCGCAAAAGGCTATCTCCGAATCTCGTAATTACCAACCAACTCTTGAGGGCGCGCTTCAAGTTGCCCAGAAGTTTGGTATTGATGCTCAAATTCTTGCGGGGATGAAGAAACATTTGGACAATCCCGCCATTAAGATGGGACTGAATTCCATAGCTCCCGGAAGCATCGACAAAATTACCGAGATGGGGAATCAGCTTGAGGCCGCGCTTCGTCAACGAGGTTCAGCTCCTGCCTCAAATGCTCCTAATCCCGGAAATGACGAATTGGCTAAACGCCTTCAAAAACTTGGAATAAAATAATACCTTCGGTGATTCGAGAAGAAATTCGCAGTTTCTTCTCTTCACATATACCCAAAAACTTTTTTATGGAGAATGACTTATGGAATCTGAACGCGAATCTTCCATGAACTTCGGCTGGATCTTTATCGTGCTGCTCCTGTTCTTCGGGATCTTCGGCGGTGGCTTCGGCTGCGGTGGTAACGGCCTGTTCGGTCGTGGTAATTGCGGTGGTGCCGCTGCTGTTGCTGGTACTGAGCTTGCTGATCTGGTTGCGCTGCGCTCCGTGCTTGGTCACAAGACCATGACGGACAACTGCCAGACCGACCGCGATGTTCTGGAACTCAAGTGCAACATGACCGCGCAGAACGCTGTGCTGACGCAGCAGCTTGAAACTGCCTTCCGCACGATTATCTCTAATCAGGACGCTGGTTTCTCGGCTCTGCGTACTCAGATGCTCGAAGACCAGATTCGTACCCGCGACATGACCCTGATGGCTCAGAACAACGAAATTCAGGGGCTCAAGGCGCAGATGTACAATGACGGTCGTTTCAACGCTCTGGAACGCTCCATTGAAGCTGGTTTCTGCCAGACTGTCAAGCGTCCGCCCTTCTTCCCCGTGGGTTGCTCCCCGTGCGTGAATCCTTGTGGTTGCGGTGGCGTCACCGCCTAACACGGGCTGATTTCACCTTGATATGAGAGGGGCGCAATTAAACCCCTCTCATTAACCACAATGTACGGAGAATTACTATGTGCAATCGCTGCTGCATTCCGTGCATCCGTGTAGCAAGTATCACTACAACCGCCACGACTGCGACTCTTACTCTGGCTACCAGTATCCCGGTAGGAAGATTTGATATCGTAGTTGGAAGGAACTTGTGCATCAGTCCTTGTGCTGATGAAGAAGTTCAGATTGTTGCTGGAGGCGTTACGTTTACGAACGTACTCAACACCTCTGGGAACTATCTTACCCTTGGACAACTTTCTCGTTTCGTTCGATGCGGCTGCCGCATTCGTATGATTCAGACAAGCAATCCTGCGGGTAACATCATGGCTATTGATGTGTCTTGCCCCGGCCCGAACGGAGTACCCATCGTAAACTGCGGGACATCCTTGCTTCCCGCAACCGCCTCTGCTTCCCTCGCTTCCCCGGAACTTGACAAGTCGGAAGCCCCCGCTAAGAAATAAAGTATCCGGGATTTGGGAGCATACGTAGCCTATGACTACGTAACCCCTACCGCGCAGCGTGGGATGATTCTTATCTTCTCGCGCTGCGTTTTTTATTAAGGAAATACCATGTTTAGATTAGGACTCGGTATCCTGTTAGGATGGCTTATCTTTGATGAAGAAGGGAAAAAGGCTTCGAATAAGGCTGGTAAATTTATCAAAGATAAATCCGGTGAAGCCATAGACTATGCGTCTAAGCATATTGATACGGATAAAGTCGCTGATTTTGTTAAAAAGCAAATTTCCCCGAAAGGCATCGTTGAAAATATCGCCCAAGACGTAGCTGAGGATGCTATCATAGATACGGTTGCAGAGGAAGCTGTGCTTGGTAATGCCGCCGGAGGCATTCTAGCCGGAGAAACTTTGACTACCGAACGAAACAACGAAAATTTGAATCAAATTGATCTTCTTCAACAGCGTGTGGATGCTTTGACAGCGGAAACCACGCCCATTATATAACCACCACAAGGAAATGAATCATGCACGATAGCAAATCCGCTGAAAAGATTGCAAAAGAAGAATACAAAGAAGAACTTGCATTCTTGGAAGAACTTGAACATGAAATTGGCGAGCATTGCGAGGCCGGAGTTCGGTCAATGCCTCATGTCGAAAGCACTCGTGAGCTGCTTAAAGCTCATAAAGAATTGTGCCATTATCTCATGTATAAGTGCGCCATTCATGAAATGTCGGAATATTCCGAAGTGTATCATGAGATTGAAGACATTATTGAAAATCCTCCCCACACTTGGTATCCCTACATGGATAAACCGGGCGGGCACATGAATATCATTGAGATGGAAGTCGGAGAGATGATGCACGCCTATGAAGGAATGCGTGCTACGCCTCCTACGATGACCCATGCTCAGTTCGTACATGAGCTTAAACACGCCGCCGCCGCAATTTGCTACGCTCTGGAAGAAATGACCTGCTCTGACAAGGAATACCATAAAAAGCACCATTTCCATAAGCCGTATCCCGAAGAATACGGTTCTAAGGCGAAATAATCATGAACATCGAATCTGATCGCAGGATAGATACAGGACAATCGGAATCGAAGGCTTTCGGATGGATACCTTGTGCATTATGCAAGGCGTGGATTCCGATTGTCAAAGACGGAGTACACGAACCTCCGAAACACGGTATCTGCCCGTATCGGAAGCCCTCTAAATGCAAAACGGAACCTAGCTTCGGTTGTCGTTGGGGCTTTACTGCTTAATCAGAAATTCTCCCTACCTCCTTCCCATCCCTCCCTTAAAGGCGTCTATCCGGACGCCTTTTTCTTTTCTTGACAAAAATGTAAAATGAAGCTATACTTCTTTGATAATACCATTTTTGTCAGATAAGGAGAGGAGTTTCAATGGCTAATGTAAAACCCATAACGACTAAACAATTCAATCAAAATAAAAAGCATATCACCGACATCCATTGGTACGCCGACAATGTTCTTAATGGAAATGTTCAGGTCTGTAAATACATTAGAGCATTATGCAAGAACTTTAAAGATGACCTCGCCAATAAAGACCTTGATTTTTATTTTTCAGAAGAATCGGCTATCCGAGTAATTTGTTTTATCGAAAATATGGTACATGTCAAGGGCGTTCTTACTGGAAAAAGATTAAAGCTTGAGCCTTGGCAGAAATTCTTCGTTGGAAACATCTTCGGCTGGCTGGACAAGAAAAACAATCTCCGCAGATACAGAGAGGCAGCTCTTATCGTTCCCCGAAAAGCTGGCAAGGCTTTAGCTGTAAGCACTCCAATCCCCACTCCCGAGGGTTGGGCCACGATGAACGACTTAAAGCCCGGAGACGCCGTTTATGGGCCAAATTCGGACATACGGAGAGTAGTAGCTGCAACGGAAGTGATGTACGGAAGGCCGTGCTATGAAATTTCTTTCAGTGATGGTTCCGCTATTACTGCCGACGCGGAGCATCTTTGGAAAATCGACGGTAAGAATATCGTAACCTCTGAAAGTCTGCATCAAATTCTGTCTCATAATGGCAGAAAGCCCAAAGTGTGGGTAGCCCCGAATATAAAAAGGCATGATGGCGAGACGGTGCCTGTGGTAAGATTTATTACGGATTGTAAACCTGTGGAAAGCGTTCCGGTGAAGTGTATACAGGTTGACAATGAAGATGGAATGTATCTTTGCGGGAAAACGTATATTCCGACTCACAATAGCAGCCTTGCGGCAGCTATTGGACACTATATGTTGGTTGGTGAAAAAGAAAAAGGTTCGGAAGTATACTGTGGTGCGACCACAGAAGTTCAAGCTTTTGTCCTGTTCAACATCGCTCGGGATATGATTGTTGCCAATAAAGCATTTGAAGAAGCATTCGGACTGACTTATACTAAAGAATCGATTCATGCACAATCAACGCTTTCTACGTTCAAACCTATTATCGGAAGCCCAAAGGATGGTAGTAACCCTCAGTGCGCTATCGTTGACGAGTATCATGAACATCCTTCGGACGCGCTGTATGACTCGTTGAAGCTCGGTATGGGCGCTAGACAGCATCCTCTCTTGCTTGTTACTACTACCGCAGGGACGAACATCAAAGGGCCTTGCTATCGTTATGTAGAGCAAGGCAGAAAGGTCGTGTTGGGGAAAGCAAAGAACGACCGATTATTTTACATGGAGTTTACCATTGATGACACGGATAAATGGGAAGATTTTTCATGCTGGATTAAAGCCAGTCCGAACTTCGGAGTTTCCGTATCCGAAGAGTTCCTGCGCGAGCAATACGAAATAGCCAAATCATCACAGTACAAGCGTTCATCCATTCTTACCAAAATGCTGAATGTTTGGAACAATGAATCCGTGGGATGGATTGACTTTCCTAAATGGCTTAATTGTACTGACAGAAATCTAAAGATGGAAGACTTTGAAGGCGAGAAATGCTGGATTGGCATTGACCTAGCCTCTAAGGTCGACTTAACAGCAATGGTCGCCGTCTTTAAGCGCGATGGTAAGTTCTATGTTTTCGGAAAATACTATCTTCCTTCCGATACTGTAGATAGACCGGAGAACGACCATTATCGGGGCTGGCGAGATGAAGGCTGGCTGACCGTAACGCAAGGGGCTCGAACAGACTATCATGCGCTGGAGGAGGATCTGCAAAATTGGGCTGATAAATATGCGATTCAGGAAGTAGCATATGACCCTAGAGAAGCCGAATATCTTATGCAGAATATCCGGGAATGGGCGGCATTTGAATGTATTGAATTCACACAGTCGTCCGCTACTTTCTCCGAGCCGATGAAAGAGTTTGAAGCTGCGTATCTTAATGGGGAGCTTTTCCACCAGAATGACCCTATCCTCAACTTCGCTGCTGGTAATGTAGTCCTGAAATCCACAACGAACAAACTTGTTTACATGACCAAAACGGCGAATGAAAATAAAATCGACCCGATGGTCGCTATGATTATGGCAATCGCTAGAGCAATGGAAGATAAAGAAGAAGAGGCGTCAGATCCGTTTATTATGTTCCTTTAGCGTGCGTTAACACATACAATAATACCCAATTAATCTACGAATCTCTTTCCATTGATTCCGCGATTAATTGGGTATTATTGTATTCTAGGGAACCCTAAAAAAGAAATCCTTTTCCCCCGAAATTAAACTCCGGCCTAACATATCTTTCAATGACAAGCTCCGGAGGGGAAACCTTTTTAATTAAATACATAATCATGTCTATATATTCGTTTCGAGTAACCCAACAAATATCGAACTCACCGAATATAGGATTTTCATATTGATCAAGAAATCCAGAAGTTTTCAGAAGAGACATAAGCTTAGGTTTATCTTCTTCCCTATTGAGAATCCCTCTTTCAAAATTAAATTGTTCAAGAACTTTTTCGTATCCTTCTTTGAATTGTTCTACATCGGAAACTCTATAAAAGAATGCCCTAGGCTTCCCTTCCGAGTCTTCGATTCTGATTTTGATAATTTCCATATGTTCACTCCTTATTAATCGACTTTAGAAATAATGTATGGATGCACCTATCAATTATAAAACAAACGCTAATGATAGGCAGTAAAAAGAAGAAAAAGGTTGTACTAAAATCTTTTGATCTTAGTACATCTGAAAATAGAAATAATCCAATCGCAAAGATTATGGAACTTATTGTCAGGTCATAGTATTTAAGAACCTGTAACCCCTTTAAGAAGATTTCTGAATACTTCATCTATACCATTTTCTCCTTTGGAGACATCGAAAATAATATCATGGGTTTCACCACCTTTTAAAAAGAGGGTTATAGTATTACCTCTCTTTTTAGCCCCGATAATACTTTCGATTTCAAAAAATTCAGTAGCGGGTGATGTTAAGGTATCTTTAAAAACGAAATAATTCTTTTTTGATGATGGAACGGGAGGAGGCGGAGGCGCACAGCGTTTTGGCACATCCCACCATATTTGTCTATCAGGTTTACATTCATCCATATTATAATACCTTCTTAATTTCCTTTTTTTATTTATGGTATAAGGTACGCTGACCTTTTGGTGGATCTGGCCTTTCAGGGCAAACCCACCCTTTTGGATGCGAGACTATGCGGGCTCCAGTTTTTCGGTTTTCACTTGCTAGGAGTTTCAATAACAGAAGTATGAGAAGCGCGGAGAATATTAAAATGGACACCATCACGATACTCCTTCGATGGAAATACAAAGCGTTCTGTTAGATTCCTCACTTTTGTTTCTACTGATATATCCAATACACAATCGTCGTCAAGGGCATCACTTATAAGAATGATACGATCCAAATCAATAGATATGGTTCTTTCAAGCTCTGGTCCATATTTAAAATTAAAAAGCTTCATGCTGATCCCTTCCCTTTCCGATAGTCGGAGGTTATTTTTGAGTGGCAGGATTTACATAACGCCATAAGGTTATTTTCGTCAAGTATTTTTCCGCCCTCGTTAATAGGAACGATATGGTGGACTTCATTAGCTGCGTTAGGAAACGGAGTGGTTTTCTCGCATTCCTCGCAGAAAGGGTGCTTTCGCAGATAACGCTCACGAACTTTCTTCCACCTTGAATCGTACCCTCTTTCCGCCGGAGTTCCACGCTTCATGTCATATCGTTTGTCTGACGATATTCTGTGCTTGGCGCAATCTTCGCAGTACCCCGAAGGGTGATCCGTTGGCTTTTTACAATGTTTGCATGGTTTTTTTGGTCTAGGGGGCATATTGTGACCTCCGCAATTAATCGTATTTTATCGTTAAGGCTCCAGCAGAAAGAAACCACGCTAGCCTATAGACAGCTCCACTAAGTTGGTCTTTGCTTATATAATCCGCGAACGGGTTAATCCATTCCATACAGATAAAACAAGAAAGAAGATAAAGACCTAACAACGATAATAAAAAGCATATAATATGGCTTACGAAATTATTATTATTCATGGATTTTACTTTTCCTCCGACATAAAAATATCAAAATGCTTTTTTGCAGGTTCGCAGTATCGCCATTGAATTATATGAACTTTATCGGTCGCTCTATATCCTGCATAGTTCATCTCACCTCCTTGTATCTTCTTATTAAAAAAGCCTATATACCACATTTTTTTATCGTTGCTAAAAGCAACAAGTTCTCCCTCCTGAAATTCCGTATGAGGGTCATTGTACGTCCCCGCAAGATGTTCGTTACCTTCGTAAGGAATGCAATACCTATATACACTCAAGCTGGTATCTTTAAAAGCGTCCCCTACCTTTCCCGAAAAAAGCGCGGGCTCCCAAATTTCATGTTCAGAATCTCGCATCAAGACTTTATCAAAAGGCTTAAACTCGTACATTATGTAATCTCCTTTTTTTAAATGATTAAAGCCCCAGTTCGTTCATTTTACGATTAAACCTTTCTTCAAGAAAATTAATCTCTTCGTAAGAAAGATTGAAATTACATCCCCCCATAAGATGATCGCGTGCATAAGGGTCAAGTTTCCAGTCTACAAACTTTTCTCCTTTTTGATTGTCTCCCTTCCATTCAATTCTATTCTCCTTATAAAAACCTCCTGATAAAGTCTTCGCTTCTCCATTTACCGTGAAAGTGAGATATCCATCGGCAATATCAGAACACCATTCGTAGCTTTCAAGCTTAATCTCACGCATTATCTATTCTCCTAAGAATTAAATTCAAAATGCTTTTTTGCTGGCTCGCAATATTCCCATTCTCCTTGATTATGGTCAAATGTGTCCATACCTCCTGCAATATAAACCTTATTGCCGTTACGAGTATTCGTTCCATAAAAAATACGAAGGAACCACCCACTATGAATACTATTTCTGACTGCAACAAGGTCGCCTTTTTTAGGAACCCATTCACTATTCTTCGTCCCCACAAGATGCTCATTGCCGAGGGCAGGGATGCAATATTCCCAAAGAGCTTCATTAATAGCTATAACCTTCCCATCTCTTCTATAGTGAGAGAAAAAAGTTGCGGTCCAAATATCATCTTCGGAATCCCTAACCAAAACCTTATCAAACATTTTAAACTCGGGCATTTTATTCATTCTCCTTTATTATATTTTGTTCCGCCATAATAAATGCCGCATCGATTTCCTTAGCTATTTGGTCGGCAATATAATCCTCATCTTTAACACCATCTTTCTCTACAGATATGGACGCTAGGCATATAAGTGCTTCGGAAAGAAGTTTGACCGACAAACACGCCGCAACGATATACTTAGCGTTGGCAAGCTGTTGCTCTCTAAGAACATTTTGCGTAGGATAATCATTGCAAACATACATATTTACCATTGCGATATGTTTGTCCCCACAGTTAATGGCTCCATGACAATGAGACTCGTCAAGATGCCAATCGCCTCCATTCGTGGCGGCTTTCCTTAGCTTTTCCAATTCTGTAAGGAATCTAAGACTTTCGTTCATATCTCGCCATCCTTTCTTCATGTTCCATTTCCGCCTCGACCATAAGTTCAGCTTCTCGCAAAAGACACCAATTGCCGCAACCGGGGAAACTTCCACCTTTGCGCGGGCACAATGCCTTCATGCTGTGAGCGCAAGGAACATCGTTGTAATCCATGCTAATCAGTTTAAGTTTCACACGAGACTCGAACATAAGAGCGTCATAATAGTCAGGATACAAGGAATCAAAATACCCTCTTTCCGGACAATCACTGCACATAAAGGAAAATCGAAATTCACAATTTTCGCATTGATTGATAAAAAGAATTCTGTTTTTAAGCCACTCTTTTTCCTTGTTTGTAAGACTGTACTTGTTTTTTCTCATGATGTCAATTCTCATTTTTACTTATTTTTATAGAAAACCGCGTCGTTTTTATCCCCGCTAGGCTCATCATGATACGTAGCGAATGCAATACCATCCTTTCTTCCGAACCTTTGGAACATTTCCTTCGCAACAGTAACCATTCTGATCTTGGCTACGCTATTAGCCGAATGCACCCTCACGATTTTAAGGTCGGGGAGCTTACCCTTGGAGATCAGTTTTTCTATTTCATTCAGGACTTGATAACCTTTGCTAAGATGCCCCGAGCCTCCAAGGTCATTATCAAGGCTAATACCGTGGGGATTCACTTCTTCAATAATCCTCATAAACTTCTTTCCGCTACGAACGGTATAGACTTCACAATTCTCACCATCGTTTATATCCACATCTTTGTAAAAATTACGCGAAGGCGTTCTTTCGTCATCCAGATAGAGCCATGTTTTCATTACTTTAACCCTCATTTTTATAGAAGATATACTTTTCCGGAATATCTACACACTTGTTTACGGCATACTCGGTTTCTTCATTACATATGGCAGCAATTTTCCAATAGTTCATTGTTGTTTTTATTGGAAAAACATCATTAGTTGAAATTTCTCTAAAAAATGTTTTTATCCATTTCTCCCTATCATTATCTCTAACTAGAATAGGAGCAAGGTGTTGGGGGATAGGTGCCCTTTGCAAAAAAATTTAAGGGTGATTGGAGAGTGCCTTTTTGATAAGATCCGTGGTAAGCTCTTTTTTGAGAAATATAGAAGGATATGAATGATCACTGTGCCATTTGATACCCTTAGTATCGAACCATTGAATATGATCATATCTCTCATCATCTTTAAAAGTTACGCTAATTTTGTGCCCTTCTTCTCCTTCATGGGTAATTTCTTCGACAACACCCCAACCATAACCAAAATGATATACCTCATCCAAAACATTAAACTTCATCATAATCTATATCCTTTTTGAATCTTCAATTAAAGATGGAAGCATAAGCGATAAGAAAAAAGATAGTACAAGCACTATGACTCTAATTCCTTTAGCAATATCTACGCCATCTGGGTTTGGTATAGACATGAAAGGATTGAAAAAATCTCCGTTTACAAAAGCCCCCCTGCATACAAAATCACTAAAATGACCAGCATCCTTAAAAATATGGCGGAAAAATCCATTGACAAGGCTATATAATTTCTTATGTTTATAATCATTTCCACAGATGACATCCCTTTGTGTTATTTTTCTATCAAAGGAAGTATCACAGCAAACGCTATCCCTGAAAGATAAGCAAACATTCGTGTTATAACCCCAAAATCATCGCCATAGCGAGAAATGTATTCTCCAAAAGGATTTAGAATATCCCCTGCCATAAAACAAATTGAAATATAAAAAAAGATTAAAGCTACTATGAATCGCAGGACATATGCTAGCGCGGATTTTTGCGTAGAAAAGTACCACCACAATACATTTCTTTCCTCTCTTGTCATTTTCGAGCCTCCTTTAATTTTTATCGGTTATCTGGCAATCCCAAAGTTATAAGCCTCGTAAGAACATGAGGTTTCGAAACTCCGAAAAGCATTGAGAGCCTAGTAATACTGTAGTTATGTTCCGCTGCTTTCTCTCTAAACAATTCCTCTGGCATCAAAAGCTCATATGCGAATAGGTTAGCTTCAATCTCTTCTTCTCTCGTAAATTGCTTTGGCTCGTTTTTCATGCCCATTTCCTCCCTCTCTTGAAATAGATACTACGAAATTATATTGGAGGTGTCAATACTTTTTTGTTTAAACTACAAGATAAAAATAAAGACTTGTGACAACTAAAACCGCGTTTAGGTTGTCACAAGTCTTTATTAACATTTATTCGAGGGGGATACTCAGCATTGGGATATTCTCTCCTGTAACCTTGGGCAGAACTCCATTCCATCCGGTAGCCATGATGTATCGGATAAGCTCAGGAGTGAGGGATTCAGCGAGCTTCTTATTCGCCGTATACTGGGCTTCCGCTTTCTTCGTAATGGAATATGCCTCGGCATCCGCGATCTTCCGCATGGATTCGGCGCGTCCTTCCGCCTCGGCTTTCTTCTTATCCGCCTCAGCTTGCGCAGTTTCAATTTCTGTGCGGCGCTGCGTAGCAATCTGAATAGCACCCACTTTAGCATCAATCGCTTCCTTTACGTTCTGGGGAAGCCAGATATTGCCGACAATGGCAATGTAATCAATTTTAATCCCAAGAGGCGCGAGACGTTCACGAACTGCTTCCGTCACCTGCATAATGAACTCGGTCTTCTTTTCTCCGTAAAGCTCCTCGGAAGTCCTTGTAGAAGCGGCACGGACAATCTCGTCTCGAATCATATTGTAAACATATACATTCGTGATTTCGTCAATGCCCTTTCTGTACGTCTGGAAAAGCAAAGACACTTTATTGGGATCAACGGAGTAGGACAGGGAAACGTCAGCACTGAGAGAAAGTCCCTCTTTGGATTGGAACTGGAATGCGCCGCTATTTCCGGTTCCTCGCCATTCCTTTGTCTGCTGCGCCGTAGAGAACGTGAAAAGCTGTTCATTAAGGCTGATCCAATGTCGACCCACACCGAGAATTTCTACTTCAACTCCTTTCGACGAGCCAAGCAGATTCACCTTTACGCCAACAGATCCAGCCTCGACCTTCTCAATACAAGTAAGAGCGTAAATGCCGAAAGCAAGGACAAAAACAAGAGTAACACACGCGATAATCTTTTTCATTATACGTCTTCCTTAAAAATACTTTTAAAGGTTTTATAGCTCAAAAACACAGTTACGGGGAAACTAAAAATCAATGCCGCTCCGGTCAGGACTAAAGCCGTAGATTCGGAGCTAATCAAAAACGGCAGAAGAAACCCAAACAAACCAACCACATAAACCAGATTGATTATGACATAAACCAAAAATAGGAGAATATCATCTTCCGTCTTTTGTAGAATTGAAGCACCCTTTTCCGTTTTTTCGTTATTCATCAGAACCACCTTTATGGTCTAGTTTTTCCCGGAGGTTCCATTTTTGGATAGAACGCTGGAGACATTCTTCTTCCCATTCTTCCGCTCCTACCTCCTTTTTTACGGCTACCATAGCGTTTCTTACTTCCGCGCAAGACCGTTTCAATGCTGCGGTATACGTTACTCCAGCATACTCGTAGCCAAGAGCGGCTACGAGCCTTGCCCGTTCGAGAAATCTTTCGCACTCAAAGATTGCGGTGTCTACGGTTTTCTTATTGATGCTCATTTTACAAGCTCCTCCTTTTTTTATATGGGTTATCAGTACAAATCTGTTTATCTATATTAGGGGGGCATTAAGCCCCCACCACTTTACAAAATCCAATTATTCGGGCTTCGCATAATTCGGGGCCTTTACGGGCTTACGAAATTCCGCTTTGCACTTGTCGCAAAGCTGAGTCCCTCTTACGCGGGGCTTTCCACATTCTGCACAACGCAACGCCTTTTCGGGATTCTTCTTGCCATAGAAAAAGCTGGTAGGAATCATAATAGCCATGTTGATCTCTCCTTGTTGATTAAAATGTTTAGATTAAAATGGTTTGATAGAATATTTCCGTGTTCCCTTTCTCTTGAAACGCATACTATGAAATTTTCGTTACCTTGTCAACATTTTTTTTAAAATTATTTTCAATGCTCCATTCAATCCAATTCATCCTATCTTTATGCGCGGTTCCATTGGGCTTCGCTACAGGCCAGTAGTAACCCTTTGGATAGCAATCCAACGAGTCCTTGCTAATGCCGCCAAAAAACTTTTTCGTGTGATAGTAGTCAAAGTCCTTACGCAAGAGATTAACCCTTTGCGACAGGTGGAAAAGATTATCCCCGAGCCAGAAAGGTTTTTTGGTTGACTCAAAACTGTATAATCTGACACCATTCAACCATTCACGAGTCGCATGTAACTTTCCGAACCGCATATAGTATTCGGAGCACAAAGTCGCAATATATTTTCTTAAATCGTATTCATACCCCTCCCACATAAGACAAGCTGGATGGTTCTTTGTGGGCACACGACCAGAAAAAATCTGATAGGCTTCCACGATTTGCTTATTCAGCCTCTTGTTGTCGAGAATCTTAGCCGTTTCAAGAAAGTCAGGAGTGGGAAGAAACGTCTGCATGACAATTAACCTCTTTCTTTAAGAATTAAAAACTGTGCGCCTACGAAGACTAGAGCATCCTTTGACACGATGATTTTCGTCCCGTACAAGCTCGTCGGGGCAAAGCAAATCAATCCTATCCGACGAATCAAAAACCATGTTCGTTACGATGTACATAACACCCGATTCCGGAGCGGGCAAGCCTTTAATCTCTCTTTCCACAATTTCACTTACAGGTACGTAAAGTGAGGGTCCATGATCAGGACAGAATACTCCATCATATTCTCGGATATAGTTAACCCGAGCCATACCTTCGGATTGAAAACGAAGCAGCTCAACAGTTCCAGAAGGATTGTAAATATTAATATCGTGTCCGGTGAAATTACGAATCTTCATTTTTATCCTCTTTTAGTTTATTTATTGCTTGTAGAATTATCGCTCACAGATTCTTAACTGTGCGTCTAACCCACACCAACTAAAGTCTTTATAGACAGTGTAGCATTTAGGGGCTTCGTCTGATGGTCTTTCCGTGGTTATGATTATGTCACTGAGGAAAAAGGCTTGGCTCATCCCTACAAACTTTTCTCCTTTTCGTAAATTTACTTTCCGTATGTCTTCATCATTTGCATTCTCAACATGACTACATGCTGGAAGGATGGAAAACACAAAGACCACTATGGCGGCGACAATCATCCTTTCAACAAAACTGAATGTATCGAAATTTTTCATAGGAGTCAACCATTTTTTCCTATTCTTTAAAGTTTACGTAAAAATTTTCGAGGCACAAAGTAAGTTCCGTTTTACAGGTGCAGCATCTATATGATACTTGCGTTTCTCCTCCACATCCAGAAGCTCTTGTATATTCCATGCGTTCGCCACAGGAAGGGCATGTCGCATTGATGAATTCATAAACTAGCGGCGTACTGTTGCATGTAGAAGTAAAGCTCATCTTATCTTTAATCATCCTCTCCAATGCTTCTTTGCGATAATCATATGGTACGCCTCTGCGTCTACGTGCAGATCCTTCCCGAAACGTAATTTGTTCCATGAACTCCATAGGATTGATTTCCACCTCATCCAAGTATCTATCGGTTGGAATGAATTTCTTAAAATCGGACAATTTCATAATTACCTCTCTATTATTTAAATTTCCTTCAATGTGCATTTCGTCTTTCCGTAAATGCACATTGAAGGAAATTTTAGATGATGTCAAGCATTTTTTTTAACTTAGCAATCAAAAACAATTTCCGCCATATCGAAGTAAAGATAGTCACTGTAAGTAATGGCTCCGTTACTATTCTCTGTCGCGGAGATTGCGCGTCTCCGAATTTCCGAGATTACCCTAGACAGTTCTGTAATGCTCCTATCCTGATAAGCGTCAGCAAGTTCGTGCAAAAGCTGCCTACGGCTCACTGCGTAGGAGCATTCCGTGCTTCTAACAAAAAGATCTCGCTGACTTTCAGAGGTAAACGCCACAGGTACAATCTTGCGTCGCGTAAAAACGCCTTTGTAAAAAACAATCTTTTCTTCTTTCATCATGTAAGCATAGTAGCATCGAACGGTAGGTTCTTTGTTTTCCTGCGCACTACCCTCCTGAGTATTAACTTCCTGTGTATTAGCTTTTCTTTGCATATTAGCTTCCTCCTTTTCCTCTACATACAGTATGAGTTTACTCCAATCATCGGCGGTAATTTTTGAACAAGGCTTGTTACTTCCGAAAGGACATGCTACGTCCTTATATGCAAGGGGACAAGTTTCATATTCCTTGAGGGAACCACACTGTCCAGCAAGAGATGTAGCTCCATGTTTTTCAAGAATATCTTTATATATGCCTATTCCCCTATCAAGAACGGAAGAGTCAATTAGAGGAAAATGCGCCTCGATTTCCATTTTATTGTCCTCTTTTTTTTCTACCATAGTTCTCACTTCGCTCCAATGGCTTTCATCTACGTCACCACACATAGCCTTTAACGGGCATGGGCCTTCTTCTGCATCTGGGCAGACCACATGTATCGTGCAAAGCCCGGGTGATCTTCTACAAAGATGAGCTAGCTCTTTATCCGTCTTTCTACTTAAAATGAGAGTAAAAAGTTCTTTCCTTCGCTCTACGTTCTTCTGAGAAATATTTGACATTTCATCCTCCTTGATAAATTCTTCGTAGATAAACTCTTCGTGAACACACTATGCCGAATTTTCGCTAGCATGTCAACAATTATGTTTATTTAAAAATATACACGATAAAGATTGTAAACAAGCTTACCGCACCAAACCCGGCTAGAGAAGCAACTACTCCATATGCAAATGATTTGGGAAACTTTTCAACAAAACGCTTTTTCATGACATACATTCTTTGGGAAATCTCTTTTGAGGGAACTTCATATTCACGCCCGCACATTGTGCATTTCCAAATAAAAACAATAAAAACCGTCTCCCCATCTCCTCTTAGTTCGTTCCCATCCTTTTGGAAAACCGTATGTGAACCACCACAAACAGGGCAGTCCCTTCCAAAATCATATGCTGGCACTGAGATACGAATATCGTTTTTCATTTAATTATCTCCATATTTTTTAAATTACTTAAAGAGTGATTTGAAAAGCAGGAGTCCCAAACAACCTAACCCAAATACACCTATAAAGACCAATGCGGAGCATATCAAAGTTTTGGCTAAATCCTCCCAAAAAATTTTAATAAAAATATATTTTAGATGTTCGGTCTTTTGGGAAACCTTTTTCCCCGGAACTACGTAATTATAAGAGCATCTCCGGCATCTCCAAACAAACACTGTTTCTCCATCTTCCGTTGTTTTTATATCTGGTGTATAACCATTAAAAGGCCAGTCCCCACAGATAGGGCATTTATCGGGAGCCTTATATGCTGGCCTATCCACAATATCGCTGTATTTCATTTTAAGATACCTCCTCTTTTTTATCGTTTCGTCCCAATAATCGTAAAGAAGAAAATCACGCTAAGAATTGCTATAACGTAAATAAAATTATCTGGAATTATGTACAGGTGCTCCTTAGCTTTTTTAGTAAAAAACAAATAGTATCGTACTTACTATGTTAATCACCGTGACCGCGATTGCCAATATACAAAAGTCTTCTTTGTCTCCATAAAACATTAAATCATTATCAGATGGTGGGGGGATTATTTCCATCTTTAAAAGTTTCTTTTTCCTCGTGAATTTATGAAAAGGTGTTTTATGTTTCACGCCAGTCTCCACTTTTCCCGTTCATCTTTCCATATCTTTCCACCAAGAATGCCCGGAGGGACAATCCATGTCTTCGCCTTCTCGGGATCATAGGCTTTACGGTAATCCCTAATGTGAATCTGCATTTGATCTTCGCTCAAAGCGCCAGCTTCCTTTACAAAATACTGATTCCTCCGATATGGCATCTGGTATCTGTATATGAAAACGTCTCTTCCGCCATTCGTCCAATACTTTTTCATATTTTCAAAATTGTATGAAAACTTGACTTTTTCTTCAAGCAGGACAGCAGGTTCGAATTCGCCTTTCTTGATATCGAATATTTCTATCCTTCCCGCCTTAGCTCTGATCCTGCGGTTAGTTACAAGCGCCCTTACGAAACCAAGAATTTTGTTGGAATCGACACCAATGATAACACCTGTAATGTTATGCTTGTGAAGGTATCCTATGAAATGACGAGTTTCCAAGTTATCTTTCATATCGATATACCCTCCCTTATTTAGAATATTTCCATGTATCGTCCAACTTTACAGAGAAAGCTACCGCGCCATTAAAACTTGAAAGTTTAACAAAACCCACATTTTCCCCAAATTCATTACGATTAAATTTACCATTAATGAATATTATTCTTCCGTCTATATGAATGCTCGCTGTTATTTCACTTTCATTAGCCGGGAGTACATCCCTGAATCTCGTTTCATCATGTAGGGGCTTATCTTTGGGTTTCGTTTTAACTGGGCTCATATATTCGCAATAAGTATGAGTATAAGTAGTCCGTACCATTTAATTTCTCCTTGCATTAAAAAGATGCTACCCTATTTCGAATTTTTATGCAACAAAATTTTTTTCTATTTTATTAAAATTCTTTAGCTTGAAAATGTTAGCTCTGAAAGTATTCCCCACCTGTCTCGAAAATGTTAGCTCAAAAGTCAGTCCCCACCTCGCTCAAAAACTTTAGCTCGGCTTGACCTCCCCACCTCGTTTGAAAATGTTAGCTCGGCTTGCACTCCCCACCTGTCCTGAAAATGTTAGCTTGGATCGAATCCCCCACCTTTTCCTAGAGCGCACGCGACCCGGATTGATTGATTGTGCAATCAATGTATGCTGATTGACCGAACAATCAAGACTGGTTGATTGTACGCGCAACCAATGCCGCCCTATGGGTACAGAGCAAGAGAGCGTCAAGACTTGCAAGAGCATGACGCCGCAAGGCGAGGCGTGACCATGTAAAGACGCGAGCTTATACACTAGACGCCGCCCATGCTTTTCTTTTCGTGATAGTGTTATGTTTCATTGCCTATCCCTTTGTTCCTTCATAAATCGATTATGCGGCCTTTTTGTTTCTTTCATGGGTTATCCTTTACGTTTCAATAAATCGCTTCTTAAATCGGCATTTGTGAGCGTCTTTTTTCTTTCTCATGGATACGGGCAAGCTGTACCGTGCTCAAGCTGTACCGTGCTCAAGCTGTACCGTGCTCAAGCTGTACCGTGCTCAAGCTGTACCGTGCTCAAGC
>OLZE01000172.1_pt1 | contig 49537 bp, 38 predicted proteins | sample 1674091 | NCBI WGS metagenome assembly OLZE01 (sample SAMEA103958143, study PRJEB25191) | human gut metagenome | biome: human-associated habitat [ENVO:00009003]; feature: intestine environment [ENVO:2100002]; material: feces | place: Germany | collected 2013/2015
GCGGACCATGTCCGCGAAGTTCGACATGGCGACCATGACGTTCACGCCGATGATGCCGCGCGTCGCCGCGCGGGCCTTGCGCAACTCCTCGCGGAGCCCCCAGATCGAGGCCTTGCGGTAGTCGCTCGAATAGTCCTTGTAGATCACCCCGAGCCCGGCCGAGGAGATCACGCCGATGCCGCCCTCGCGGGCCACGGCCGAAGCCAGCCCCGAGAGCGATATGCCTACGCCCATGCCGCCCTGCACGACGGGTACGGCGGCGCAGAGATTTCCGATTTTGAGTGCTTTCATAAATTCGAATGGAATGAAACGGAACAAAGATAGGCGATTCCGAACGAACAAAACGGCAAAAACGAACAATTTAACGAAAAGATCACATTGCCCCGACCGACACGTTCTGCGGGCAATACCCCCTCACGCACGTCCCGGACACTCCTTTCGGCACAGCAATGGCTCTTTGTCCGGCATGCCTCCTCAAAAAACAGCCGACAACCTTTGCGAAATTCCCGACAAAAGATTATCTTCACATTCGGAAAAACAAATTCAACCCAAAACCCAAAAAAAATGAAAAAACTCTTCTTCTGCGCATTGGCCGCAATCGTATCGCTCCAGGTCGCTTCGGCCCAGAAACGAGGCGAAATGTATGTCGGCGGTTCGCTCGGCGTCACCACCGCTTCGGCCAGCATCGACGGCATCTCCGCCTCGGCTACCACCTTCGGTTTCGCACCCGAATTCGGTTATTTCGTAGCCGACCGGCTTCGTCTGAGCGGCTCGATCGCCTATAACCTCACCTCGTCGGGCGACACGTCGCACGCGCTGACCATCGGTCCGAGCGTAGCATACTACGTGCGCCTGTGCGACCGCTTCTACTACACGCCCGAAGCGGGCATCGGCTTCGCCTACGCCTCGGCCTACGGAGCCAACGGCTACGGATTCGCCACCGGATTGAAATTCGGAGCCTTCGAGTTCCGGCCCGCATCGCATTGCGGCATCTCCTTCAGCCTGCTGTCACTCCAGTATACCTACCTCTCCTACTCCTCGGGAGGTTACAGCGCAAGCGGCAACAACGTGCAGTTCGACTTCGGCGTCAGCCCCACGATCGGCTTCAAGTACTACTTCTAAACCGGTCCGGCACCCCGCATTCGGTGTAAAACCCATACGATTCACCCCCGACGGAGCAATCTTCCGTCAGGGGTGATTTTTTTGCGGGGTGCGAAGACAGATCCGGCGATGCCCCGGCCGGCGTCAGAGGAAACGCACGCCACGCAGGCGCTTGCCCCCGCGGCCGGAGACTTCGCGCTCGACGATCCCGGTCACCACATCCGCCGCATCGTGCCAGCGGTTGGCCCGGAACTGCCGCCGGTAGGTCGTCAGGTGGGCATGGAGCTCGGGCCACCGGGTGCGCCACCCCTTCGGGAAGCGGAGGCAGTGCTGTACCGTAGCGGAGTTCGAGAGGATCCGGGCCTCCTTGTTGGCCCCCTGATGGAACCACTCGACCCGTACGCCCGGAGCCCGCGCCTGCACGGCCCGGGCAAAACCGCGGCCGCCGTTGTTGCTCTCGACGAACGCCTCGCGCGTACCCGACCGCACGAGCATCTCGGCCACGAGCGGCTCGGTCACCTCCATCGGTTCACGCGAATAGACCGCATCGGTGACGTAGACCGCACCGTCGGCATCGACCGCATAACAGAGCGAGCAGAGGTAGTCGTCGCCCGTATCGGCCGTATCGGTGTAGTTCGCCCAACGGACGATCTCGCGCGGCAGACACTCGTACTCGGTCAGGTTCGGCCCGTAGAGCAGCCCCTCGCGGGCCGAAGGGTGCCCCTGGTACATCGCCTCGAACTGCAGCGGATCGAGCCGCCGTTTGGCTGCCAGCAGCGTAGCGCCGTGCTGCTCCTCCCACAGCGCCTGTCCCGGAAGACGCGGATCGATCGGCGACGGAGGCCCGCACTTGAGCGCCTCGAAATTGAGGTGCAGCCAGCCGTCGGACGGCAGCGCATCGAGCTGCTCCCAAGCCAGCAGCTCCTCGACCGGCTCGCGCTCGCGGATCGAGCCGATGAGATCCTCCTCGTGCCAGCGCGTGAAGACCACCAGTTCGCGCGAGGCGTTGTGCATCCGAGTCCGCACCACCGAGGTGTACCACTCCCAGCAGTTGGCCCGCACAATCGGCGAGTTGGCCTCAAGCGCATCCTTGTACACATTATAATCAATCTTGTCGCAGATTAACAAAAAAACGTTAAATTTGCGATAAAGATTGCTTGAGCGCGTTATGGAAAAATCGAAAAGAGTAGTCGGTTACGCCCGTGTTTCGACTGAGGCACAAGACATTACCCGCCAAATTGAACTTATTACGGCTTATTGTAATGACCGAAATTATCATCTAATCAAAATCATTCAAGAGAAAATTTCGGGTGCCCGAAAAGACAGAAAGAGCCTGAACGAACTTTTAGAGGTAGACGATACGGTCGCCGATATGATTATCGTTTCCGAACTCTCCCGTTTATCGCGTGAAGATGATATTTTATCCGTTCTTTCAACGATAAATGAACTTTTGAAACAAGGTGTAGATATTCTGTTTCTGGATAAACAAGACCGCATTTATAAGGCAGGTACGGTCTTATCTCTTTATGACATCATTACGTTGTCAGTAGAAGCTAAAGCAAGTGCCGACGAGCGCTATAAGATTGCAGGACGAATGCAGACGGGTTTACGCTCTAAATTAGCCGAGTTTACCAACATGTTTGCAGGCGGTACGGTTCCTTTCGGCTACAAAATCATTCATAACCCCGAATACAAACTAAACCAAACTCCTAAAAACTTGCTTGTTGTTGATACTCCCAAAGCAGAAGCGGTTAAATACCTTTTTCAGCAGTTAATCGACGGCAATACAATCCGCCAAACTGTGAGAGTTTATAATAAATTGTTTCCTTATAAACTTTCTTATTCGGGCATCTGTCGCATTATCCGCAATCCAAAATATAAAGGAGAAATATATCGACGAGGCAAATTATACGGAATAATGAATGAATTACAAATCATTACGCCAGAAGATTTTGACAAGGCAAACAAACAAATGCGTGAGAATAGCCTATTTCAAAGCAATGCTCCGAAATATTACAATCCGTTGAAAGGTTTGCTATTTTGCCCGTGTGGATGCAGTCTTTACATGAAGCCCAATCACAACAGCTATTTAATTTATCGTTGTTCAAGTGCTTATAACGAGAAACAAAAATGTGAAAATTACGGTGTTAAATGCGCTTATATCCTATCGTCCGTTTGGATTTGTGTAAAGGAAACCTTACACACTGAGGAATACAAGCGCTTCAATACCCAGCGGGCAAATGAGTTGCAGGGGGTAAACAAGCAGATTCGAGAAACAATAATCCGAAAAGTCAATAGTGTTGATGAACTAAAAGCGCAATCGGCGTCGTTGATTGCCAAAATCAAAAAACTGAATAATGAAGACCTTATCAGCGAATTGGAAACAGATTATAATGTGCTTTGCAAACAAATCAAGCAAACCGAGCAAGAAATTTCCGAATTGAACGGCCAGATAGTTGAAAACGATGCCGAAATAAAACGGAATATGGAACAGAAAGATTTTAGTAAAATGGAGCAGTCGGCCCTATACAAAGAAAAATTGCAAAAGGCCGTCTATCATTCTCTTTCTGCCATGCGGGGCATTTTGGAAATAATCTTTAAGAACGGCATGACACGTTACGTGCTGATTAAAAAGCACCGAAACGGCGGAACCTACCTTTTGCCCGATACGTTCAAAGGCGACATGGAACGGAAACAAATTATCGTTCCGTCCTTACGAACCGACAAGGATAATCCCTATTCAACCCAGCCGATAAATTTACGCTACACATTCGACGAATTTTTTAAGGCTATGCCTGTCGAGGAATACCAAATTCCAATAACAGAATGAAAAAAGAGGGCGATTGCTATAATGGCAATCGTCCCCTTTTCAATTCGGTTAAATGGTCGAATATTAAAGATGTTCCCGTAGCAGGTCAAGGATTACCTGTTCTTGTGTCTGCGTAGAGGTTTTGCGGGCATTTTGAATTTTCTCCGCTTGCCATTGGGTAAGTTTTTTTAATTTCTCCTCTATTTCAAGAGTGTAGGCCGCAGCATCTTCGGCTTTATTGTAACCATCTTGGATGAATGAAATCAAATACTTTTTAGCGAGGAATTTAGCCGTAAATTTTTCACTTGCTGCTTCAAACCATTTGCGGCTCTTGGCACACCATCCGTCAGCCTCCTGCAAACACGAGGGCATTTCACGGGTTTTAAGACTTGCTACCAAATCTTTGGCTTTAAGTTTGTTGTTACCACACGCCCAAAGTGAAATTGTCGAAAGAGGGAAATTGCGCCGTTGCAATTCTATTGCAAAATCAAAGGCCACATTTGTTTCTATAATAGCCATTGCGGGGGCTGCCATATAGTCGGATCCTTTCCACGTTTTCGTGCAAATGTTCATTTCTGCAATGAGTAATGCAATGGCAATCTCTTTATTCAAAGGCTCAATGACCACTAAATCTTTAAGCGGCAAGCCTAATTCAAGGTAGGCTTTTAGACGATGCTGACCGTCCAAAACAGCGTAATAACCTTTAGCATATTCATCGGCAATATCTTTGCCGTCCAAATCGGTCAAGTGTCCGCCCGATTCTACGACGGTTGCTCCGTTCACCGCCGTAATAGGGCATAACATTCCATATTCGGAGATCGAATCCATTTTTGCTTTAATAGTTTTTTCATCAGTAGGACGATTTCCTTTAATGAACGCAAATTTATTTGCATCCGAGACGCTCAGAACATTTAACGTGTTCATCTTGTTTTGTACTCCACCTTTATGGAGGGCATTTGATTCTGTCACATTCCTTTGCCAGAGGGTGTGCAGATCGTAAGAATTATTCTTCCGACACTGCAAACATACTATCACCAGCGACTTTTTGCTGGGAGTAAAAAACAGCTCATTTGCTACTCCCTAAAACCCATAAATGGCAGATTCGGTGTTCGGCAGCTTATTCGCATAGGCTTTCAGCACGCCTTTCAGGGATTCATCATTATCCTTAAAGTTTTTATTTTGAGTCCAACGCATAAAATAAAACAGACGGGAAATAAGCAACATCTTATTATACGAGACCTCTTTATCGCATCGGTGTTCATTGAAAGTCCCTCGATTCGGCAATTTCAATGCGTTGAACAAACACTTGAATTTATCTGCTGCAAAACACATGTAATAGGATGAATTTGTGAATGTAGTGGTGTAAGTAGAATAATCTACTACACGCCAAAACTCCTTATCTTTCCACTCTTTAAGTTTTTTCTTTAATCCATATATAACTGCGGCCTTTACATGTTGGTCTGCATTACGGCTTTTTTTACCCTTTACCCGAAATGTAATTTCAAGATCTCGAGAATCTCCAATGTAATCCAACATTTTATGAATGGATTCTGGAGGTGGCTCTATTAAGCAACATTTGGTAAACTTTTCAACCGACCAATCGTAAACAAACAATACAGCCCACCAGAATTTATTTACATCTAATCCAAAACCTTTTATTGTCGCTATAATATCTGTTTCTTGCAAAAACATCTCTTTGGTAAACGGAGCTTTTATTTTTTTGTCGCAAACACGATCCCAGAATCGGTACGGAAAACTATCTACAACATCATCGTCAAATTCATTCCAAGAATTAACAATCGCATATACATACTCCAACTCCTTTTCTTCCTGTTCGTCGGGCTCATAATATCCGAACTCTTCATTTTTAATGCTCATAGCAAAAAAGCAGTTTGTCCATCAAAGTTAGCTTTTTTCCTTGTAAGGTACATTTTTGAATCACGCAAAACTGCTATTGATCCTTAAAATAAGCATCCTAAAGGAGTTTTAGAATAGCCGCATCTGTACCAATCCGCTAAAAGTACTGAATTACATAGCATGAAAGGCGTTTCAGAACAATAGACTATGTAAATGCCCGCTAATACTACTTTCTTGCCCATGAAGATTCCCATAACACATACTCCGATGCCAAACAATAGGCAAAAGGCAATACACAGGCTGCAGATAAAAAATAGGTTGAATCATTTTGTCGCCTCTGATAACCTTTGTACCTTTACAATAGCCGTCAGGAGAGGCATCGTCAATGCTGAAATCTGTCCCCTGCTTCATGCTTAAAAGTGGCACATATACCATTACCTAACCTAACCAAAACCTAATAATAGGCTCTCGGCTCCGAGGAGCCTCAAACCCGATTTTCAAACTATGTTGTACTATGTAACGCAAAACAAATGATTCGATAACCGAAAAGCCGCCAAAGCCGCATTGGGTTCTGCCTGTTTTCGGAAATTATTAAAAACAAAAGAGATACTATTTACTAATTACGTCGCTAACGATGAATTACACTACGATTCCAAAATCAATCTGCCAGTTCCAGACGGGCAACGGCAAACCGACTGACATTTATGTTTGAGCAACGATTAAATGCAGATCGGACTACAAGACATCTGTAAGCCATATAACAGAGGATGGACTGTCCCAAATAACGGGCGTAAATATCCGTACCGTCAAACGGTCTATTCAAAGATTAAAGGAGTGCGGAGCAATGCAGGTTACAACCCAAATTATTGACGGGTGTAAACGCCGCAATTCCTATTATATAGCCGACACACAAACGAATTTCTATATTGTGGACAACCGATTCTTTACAAAGAACCGTCCGCCGAAGATAGCGGGATTTCTGCTCTTATTAAAGGCTATATGTCTGAATAATACAAATACGATCCTTTGAAATATCGGCCAGATTGCCGATGCTGTCGGGATGAATCGCAATACGGTTTCTTCTCTTATTAAGGAGTGCTGCCGATTAGGGCTGATTCAGACGATCCCGAACGGCTACGAAATAACAGAAGCGTGCTTTATAAATCCGCCGCAGAAAGATACGGCGCACGCTATTTATAACGAGATATGCCGATTCTGCATTACCAAAAGGGCGAATCCGCCGCAATGAAATGAACAGGCAATGAATCGGATTCTTACGAAATACAACATTCCCAATCTGTCGGCCGACAACCCGCTGTCGGTTACTTGCATGCTCAATGAACGGTGCAAAACAATCCCCGAATCCCTGTCGCTGACATATTTCGTCAAAGTGCTATGTTTCCAAGAACCGATAAAAGCCAATAGACCACATTCGCAATCTTTTCTACTGACATAAAATATTTTCATTTTAATGTCCCGATTGATAGTCGGGGCTTTTTTGATTATATGATATGATTCGACCAAACAGATACTCCCTGTTTTTCACCCCTCCTCATTTTCTGATGGAAAACGAAATTATTGCCTATCCCTTATAATGGGATTCCACATAAAACAGGCCACCCCTGTTTAAGCCTGAAACCAATTCTCCGCATAGCATTATTGAGATTATATATAGTTGGATTACAGCGTATGTGTGACAAACATATACTCAAATCGCTATGTACGACACACAAGAAAAAGCCAAGCAAATGGCAGACATTCATGTCCTGTGGGGACAAAGTTCGGTAATCGAGGAGTTAATCCAAGCAGGGAAAATCGACGAAGAGTACCTCTATCCCTTTAATGGGGAGGAGGTGTTGGAGTGGTGGCTGGTGACATCATGGCTGGCTGATCGGTTGAGAGAACAGGGCGAAATCATCATCGACGAACTGGGTTGCCATTGGTGGGGACGAATGTCGAGCGGACAGGCCATCTACATGGATCATGTCATGCAGGAAATTTGCAGGGGGAATTGATTGATTCCCCTTGCATATTAGAATCCGATTGTTTACTTTTGTGGAAACAACCAAATAAAGGCAAGAAAGACATGTAGCACGGAATAGATTATTACGCTTCAAAACGGGTTCCCCATCCTGTCCCGACCATATCATAAATCAAAACATTCGAAAAATGGGGACAGTCAAGAATGCAGAGTTGTCGATGCAATCCGTTCGACGGCTATTGGAGCGTAATCATCTTGCCTACACGATTAAAGAGGATGCCATCCTTTTCAATCGACGGTTCAATCGCAGAACGGGACAAAAATCCTACTATTACATCGGCTTCACGGAGGAAGGGCGAAAAATCGGCCGTCAAAACATCACGTTCGGTTGTGTAGATTACAATGTCTACGATGAGGACGATGTTGTGATGGGCACATGCTTCCGCAACGCAATGTGTACCGATATGGCCTTTTTCGCGTTCCATTTCCACGACCTCTTTCGGCGCTTCTATCCAATCGACGAGTACAACGATTGGAACAGATGACGGGCGACAGACTTTGCAGACGGACTGATGACCGACTGCAAGGTCTGTTTTTATGTAACGACTAAATAAATACGGCTATGCCTGCACCATAGAATCATAAATACAAGCAACAACACCCGAATGGGCGAGGTGTTTTGCATTTTCCGCTGAATGTGTTACTTTTGTAGTAACATATTGAATACACGGAAAGTGTAGCTTGTTCTCGACTTGCGAACGTAGGAAATTCGAAAAGGTAGAGAGAATGGCTGACATCTTGCCGCGTCATATCCATTCAAAGGATACGGCGTGGTGTTGTTGCTTATTTATCTACCAAGGTTTCCTACGACCTGCAAGTGTGAATAGGCGTTCAGCACCACGCTTTCTATTTCTTTAATCCCAAACTTTAACCGTCGTACAGGTGCTGGGACGACAAACAAATTTTTTACAGCCATGAAAAAACTATTGATTCTTTGCGGATTTATTTTGTCGTGCGGTTATGCGGGTGCACAGAACTATGGAGCGACGTACACTCCATATTCAAGACCTGTGGATAACTATAATTACAATCAACAACAGGATTTTCGGCAACAACCTTTTGGCAATCAGAGACCAGCACAAGTAACATATCAGAGAGTTACAGGTACGACCAAATCAGGCCATACGGCACCATTCAGAATCAAATATATCAATGGACAGGCACAATCTATTGAATATTACGAGTCGTACAATGGATGGGTTACTTGTTATGCTTATTCTCCAACCGACAAGGGCTATATTGCCGATGATTACGAACAGGCATATGATTACAAGGTTAAACCGACCTATAATAGCGCTGTTTATTATTTCTAATCGAAGAGGAAAGTTCAATTTGTAAAAGCAAATACTATTATGAAACTTTTTTTATCAGCCATCTGCCTCCTGCTTGTCTCTTGTGGTGCAACGGATTTATCGGGAACATATGTCTGCAACGAAGTCTTCTTTTCAAGTCAAACAATGAATCCTACAGAAATTTCAGAAAACCAAAATGCCGCGCAATCTGATTTAATCGGATCATCAATAACAGTTGTACAATATGATGATTCTGTGTGGATTGGCTTTTCGGAAACCGATGGAAACCATTTTAAACAGATTTCTAATAATGAATATATCCTTAACCAAGATAATGGGGATAAAGTCATTGCAAACTTTTCGAAAGGGGGATTAACGCTTAAAGAGACCGATAGTCAATATACGATTAAAATAGTTTGCAATAAACAATAGATACATATGAAATATTTATTGATACTATGCGGTTGCCTTTTCTTATGCAATAACATTTCGGCTCAATCCAGTTCGGGAAAATATATTGTCAATGGAACAGCGTATCCTGCAGAAGATGTAATTCAGCAACTTTATACTTTTGGGAATCGGCTCCCTGGACCCGAACGTAGGTTTCTATCATGCATTCAAGATGCATTAAAACAAGGGCGAACACTTGAATATAATACTTGGTCCTATACTCTTAAAGGATATGTGAACTGGGGAAGTCAGCTAACATCTTCACAGCAAAGAAAATATGCAAAAAAAGGAATACTTCCCAAGGACTGCCAACACATGTTATACCATTTGGCTCAATTCCAACCTCAAAGTCGCATAACCTCGGCGCATCGCAATCAAAATGTAAGTTTGGATATGAGTGCACCGCGTTATCTTACATATTTGAAGAATCCTGATGGGACATTTCGCTATACGATTGATATTGATAATATAGGAGTAATAGATAGATTGCAAGCACTTAAACAACTTAAAAGAATCGGGACAATAACATATCATGACGGACATCCTGTTGTAAGTTTTAATGGATATGGTGGCAAAACATTAGATAGTTATATACGATGGCTTGATAGTTATAAAGATTTGGACGGGCTTATAAATCGTGTTAAGACTGCAACCATAACATCAGAAGACGCGCAAGTGTTAAGTAGTGTAGGAATCTTCATTAAGATTAAATAAAGTTGGGACCCTCTTACTCAAAGGAACTTAACATGTTCTCTTGGAAAAGTTGGTCCGATATCCCATACGGTAGATAAGATGATGAAAAACAACTTGATAATCCTACTCGCCTTGCTGTTTGTAGCATGTGGTACCTCTCGGTCACAACAAACTTATGATGAAATGCTGAACGATGTCGTACAGAATTTCAATGTAGGAACAGTAGGCGGTGACAGCGTGCTGAACGTCTTTGTGCAAAAGGCAGAAGCTGATTCTGTTGCTCGAAAATATTCCAATCCAGCCATGAAAGAGGAGCTGATGCTTAACCTGATTTCCGAATATCTGCAAGCAGGACAATTCGACAACGCACAGCGCCTATACGACAATATGCTGGAATATGCTACGGCGGAATACGGGGAGAATTCTCAAATGATGGCAATGGTCTATTTCGAGAAAGCACACATATACGAACAGACAGGCGATTTAGAGAATGCTATCAAGATGATGCAAAAGTCCGCAGCGGTGTTTGACCAGTTACCTAAGAATGACTTCAACCGATATGAGGATGCAATGGAGTTTATAAGGATGTGGGGAGAATAGGAATGGATTAGGAGACATAAGGCTATAGGATATATCTACAAAATGCGTCACAGAATATGAAGAACTGCGTACTGATACTTATCGCATTGGTTATCTTGCCAATATTGAATCGCTCTTATGCCCAAAACAACCCTGTAATATCATTCGATACACTAATCGTTGAGAAATATGGGCAGACCTTTAAGAATGGCGTAATTCTCGATTTTAGTTATCAATTCGTTTATCCAACAAATGACGTACCTGAAATAAAACGGATAAGAGAACAGATGATTCAATCCTTTTTCGGTGTCGAATCCCCAATGTCATTAGAACAGGCGCAACAACATTACGAGGAAACGATATTTCATCAAGAATATGCTTCCCAGCAGCCTGATGCAGCCATTTCGCACCAATACTATAGTGAATATTCAGGCATTACTATTAACTATGATAAAGTTTTGGTGTTCTATACTAAATCATATGTTTTTTGGGGTGGAATGCATGGTTTAGAGCCATGTCAATATACTTGTTACGATTTACAAACAGGGTGCAAAATCACGTTGCAAGATTTGTTTTCTAATGCTAATAAGGATGAAATACTTACCATGATAAAACATGAATTAATGGGTAAATATTATCAAGAGAAAGCATATTTAACAGAGAATTTCTTATTGTTACCCAAAGGAATTCGATTTGTTTATAACCCATATCAAATTGCATCTTATGGAGACGGACATATCGTTGTTACATTACCATTGAGTAAAATTCGACATTTATTAAAGGCTCGTGCATTAACCTATTTTGAGGAATGAAGACCTGCATATCCATATTGATTGCATTACTATTACTGGGTTGTAAAGGTAAGCAACCCTCCAATTCAAATATTAATTCTGCTGATTATGCCTGGATTAATACCTTGAAAGAACTACCGATGAAGAATGATAGTTTAATCAATGTATATTTCAAGTACAATCAAATCATAAATGGTTACGAGGTTACGGGACGATGGATGCCATTTGAGCCCCACAGCGAAACGGGCTATTTGATAATGAATTTCCGCGATACGATAAACGGGAATAGCTTTCAATATGTCAATACTGAAAAATACAATAGTTACGATACCGATAATATAACCTTCTCGAAAGATTTCGAGGGCTACCGAAATGGAGATGTCTATTATTTCGACTACTCATTTCCCGATGCAAATGATTCCAATGAGGATTTTAACAATTCGCCAATCGGATATCGCACTCCGTTTCAGTTCCTCGATGTAAATTTTGACGGGGAAAAAGAATTGCTGATTAATGATTGGGGAAGATATCAAGGCGGGAATCACTATGCGGTTTATAAAATTACAACAGACGGATTGCTTTTGATGAATTATCCGCCATTTAACAGGATAAACAACAGTACGGAGTTTAATGCCGAAACAAAACAGATTCGACTACAAGAATTTGATGGGGTGTTTGATTATAGTGTTGTTGTGTTTTCAGACTGTGCGACCCGAATAACAAATCGGGCAATTCCGACAAGATTAACAAACACGACCAGCGGATATATTTTGGAAGAATACTACCAACAGGAACAAACTGATTTTAAACTTGATTCAATTTACCAATACGGCAATCAAGATTCTGTTTATGTCTATGGTGTTGTCGGAAATAGATTGGCATTAATCAATTCGATAGAATATCTCAAGGCTATATAAAGAGATTAACATTAGATGAAGAATTGCATACTAATACTGGCCTTTAGCTTAATGATGCTTGGTTGTGGCAATAAACGGGTAAAACAGATTGAGTAGGCGGATGACGATTCAACGGAGCTGATAATTTATGATACCGTTAAAGAACTGTTTAACTATGATTATCAAAAAAGATATGAATCGATGATGACACGGTGACTATTAGGACCGACTTTGATAAAGGGACTTATAATAAGACCCTTTGAAAATGTTGGTCCGTTCTTTTTTGAATCTAATACAATTTTTTGACACGAGGATGAGCAACCCGAAAAGCCGTAAATTACCAAGTTAAAAGGACGGGAATATCCCGAACGACTATAGAGGGAATTCATACGATTATAAAGAACACCTCGAAAACAAATTGTGGAAATATGGAAGAAAAAGCAACTAATACCATCTGTAGAGTCCTGCTTGAACCTAAAAAGTCATTGGACGAATTCGGCGAAAATGCCATATTCCAACCATGGGAGTTCATGGATGTTCCTGCCGATGAATTACAAGAGAATGATGTTATTGCATTCTTATGCGATGGTGATATGGGAAGCCTAATCGTCGTAACCAACAAAGCACGAATATACAAGTTCAACTGGGGAGCATGGGATTACGAAAGGGTGCGTGCTTTTTGCGGGTCTCGCGCTTTGGGCACGCCATTAATTTCTCCCGACAAAAAGATCATCCACGAAAAGAACTGGGAAAGTGAATATATGGGCTTTGGAAGTTTTCTTTTCATGAAAAATGAATGGTACGGTAAGTTCAAGGCACTTGAAGAAGAGACCAACAGCACAGAGTTAGTGCTTACATTGTGGCCCGATTTACTTTTATACCTGCTTGCCCATTAAGGTGCATAATGTTTGAGATACAAAAACATCTAACAGTTATAGAGGACAGACTTTGCAAAGGGGGCTCAAATATGCCTCTTTGCAAAAGTTTGTCCGATAACAATGAGCGGAGAGAGTAAACAAATGCAAGAGAACAGCAGCAATATGGTTGTAGTTGGATTGCATCGTATCCATAAAGGATGAGGAGAGAGCTGAGAAAATGCGGCTTTTTTTCTTATACATAAAATTTCAGATTAAAAAACAAGGCAAATTTTTCCGTCCATTAGTTAGTTTGCGACAATTTTGATTATTTTCTGTAGAGGTCGTCGAGGATGAAGCAGTCCACGCGGTTGCCCGTCAGCGAACCCTCGCGCCCTACAGACAGCAGCCCGCCGCGGCGTCCGACGATCTCGACCTCCTCGGAGGTGCGGATGTAGCCCGGCGGTTTCGAGCCGCACTTGATCGTCGTCGCCGGAAAGAAGGAGGCATACTCGCGCGATTCGAGGATCCGCTGCACCCGGCGGTTGAACTTCGAGGCCAGGGAGCCCGAGTAGGAGGCGATCGCCACCCGGCAGTCGGGGTCGAGTCCCAGCACATAGGCCGGCAGGAGCGTCGAGGCCCCGAGGCTCTTGCCGTGCTGCGGGGGCATGGTGACGATCAGCCGGCGGATGCGCCCCGCAGCGAAGGCCTCCAGCACCCGGTAGTAGGTGCGGTGGAAGGGCTGCAGCTCCAGGAAGGGATAGACACCGAGGGCAAAATCGGCAAACGCCACGGAGTTACATGCGGCCGGGTGCGAAAAAAAGTCGCAGCCGCCGCATACTAAAGAATCACCGGACGACGTTTGCCCATACGGAACAAGAAGCCGTCCGATACCGGGAAAGAAAACCTCCGCGGGGGACTCCCCCGCAGAGGCCGATTGCTTCGAAGCAGTCATCTGATCGGAATTTTTTGTCGAACCCGATGCGCGGCGCCGCGGCGGGGAGGTTCTTGTTCAGGGTTTCTCCGGCGGGCAGCGCCGCACCCGGGAAGGAGGAGCCGGAGAAACAGACCGGAAAGCTCCGGCAACAGGGGCAGGGGAACGGCGGTCTGCCGCAGACGCGCCTCAGATCCAGGCGCCGAGCTCTTCGAAAGAGAAGTCGTTGAGTTGCTCGACGCCGTCGAACGCGGTGTGGAACTCCCACCAGACGGGAACCAGACGCGAGATGACGTCGGCCTGGCCGTCGGGAGCAGAGATCCGTTGCCGGTAGACGATCACCGAGGCTGTCAGACGACACTCCGCTTCGCCCCACGCAAAAGCGAGTGTTCCCGAAAAGTAGCCCCCGCTCCCGATCGCCTCCGACAACCGCAGGGCGACTTCCCGGTAAAGTTCAGATGGAACGGAATAGGACATTGAAAATGAAGCTTTTTTCGCAAATTGACTTGCGGATATAAATAAATTGTTTAACTTTGCAATGCAAATATATATTCAAATATTGAATATTAATGCAAAAAGTTTGAATTTTTGATATAAAAAATTCCGATGAAATATGGTAAATGAACGGGTAAAACTGATACGAAAGCAACTCGGTCTGACGCAAGAGCAGCTCGCTCAGCGGCTTGGAATAGGGAAAGCGGCCCTCTCGATGATCGAGACGGGCAAGGCGGGACTCTCGACCCGCAACCGGAACATCCTTGTTCAGGAATTGAACGTAAATCCCGAATGGCTCGACTCCGCACAGGGACAGATGTTCAACGCCGAACCCGACCTGACCGCCTACAGGCACCGCACCGACAACTCGCTGCCGCTGCAGAGTGTCCCGCTCTACTCGATCGAGGGAACCGCCGGACTCGTCCCGCTCTTCACCGACCACGCCAATCTGAAACCCGTCAATTTCATCCATATCCCGAACCTGCCCAAATGCGACGGAGCCCTCTACGTGCGGGGCGACTCGATGTACCCGTTGCTCAAAAGCGGCGACATCGTCCTTTACAAACAGCTGAACGACATCAACGACATCTTCTGGGGCGACATGTACCTGCTCTCGATCGACATCGACGGCGAGGAGTATGTCACCGTGAAATACATCCAGAAATCCGAACGTCCCGACTGTGTGCGGCTGGTGAGCCAGAACCCGCACCATGCCGACAAGGAGATCGAGGTCGCGCGCATCCGCGCCATCGCGCTGGTCAAGGCCAGCATCCGCATGAACTCCATGCGCTGACCGGCACAGGCGGCGAAGAGCGGCCTCTGCCGCATCCCCGCCAAAGACGCTGCCCTGAAGACCACCCGAACCGGAATCGGGAAAAGAGCCCCGACCGGCTGCCCCGCGCAGCACCGGCCGGGGCTCTTATATATAGGTAATCCGGCGAACTGCCCCGGATGCCGAACCGAATTGCAAAAGAAGCATAAATCACAGTAATTCAGACTAAAACGCCGAAACGAAAAATCCACATCCAGGAAAAACGAGGGAAACGCACAAAAAAAACGTTTACTGTGAATAATCTAACAATAAAATCGTATATTTGTAGAACCATAAACTACCAACTAATCTAAAACACAATGGAACAGACCAAAGTGCGGGAGTTGCGGGACGTCGTGATCCGCTTTTCGGGCGACTCGGGCGACGGCATGCAGCTCACAGGCACGCTTTTCTCCGACACCTCGGCGTTGCTGGGAAACGGCATCTCGACCTTCCCCGACTACCCCGCCGAAATTCGAGCTCCGCAAGGTACCGTCGCCGGCGTATCGGGATTCCAGGTACACTTCGGCGACCACCGCGAACTGAACCCCGGTGACTATTGCGACGTACTGGTCGCCATGAACCCCGCGGCACTCAAGGCCAACCGCAAATGGCTCAAGCCGGGCGCCACGGTGATCATCGACGGAGACTCGATCACCGAGGAGCACCTCAAGAAGGCCGGATTCGCCACGCTCGATCCCATCGAGGAGCTGAAACTCGACGAGTACAACGTGGTCATCCCCGACATCACCACGATGACGCGCGAGGCACTCAAGGAGACCGGACTCGACAACAAGTCGGTCGTCAAGTGCAAGAACATGTTCGCACTGGGCATCTGTTTCTGGCTCTTCGACCGTCCGGAAGACTACGCCAAGCGTTACCTCGATACGAAATTTGCCAAAAAGAACCCCGCCATCGCCCAGGCCAACAAACTGGCCATCGACGCCGGGTACAACTACGCGGCCAACACGCACCAGTTCGCCAACAACTACACCGTAGCCGCCGCACCCCTCGAGAAGGGCACCTACCGCTCGATCTCGGGCAACATCGCCACGGCATGGGGCCTCTGCGCCGCCGCCGAGAAGGCCGGGCTGCCGCTCTTCTGCGGCTCGTACCCGATCACCCCGGCCACGGTTATCCTCGAGGAGCTGGCCAAGCGCAAGGACCTCGGCGTGAAGACCGTACAGGCCGAGGACGAGATCGCGGGAATCTGCACGGCCATCGGTGCCGCCTATGCCGGCAACTTCGCCGTGACGACCACCTCGGGCCCGGGCCTCTCGCTCAAGAGCGAGGCGCTGGGTCTGGCTGTCATGACCGAGCTGCCGCTCGTCGTTGTCGATGTGCAGCGCGGCGGTCCCTCGACGGGCCTGCCCACCAAGACCGAGCAGAGCGACCTGGCACAGGCCCTCTACGGACGCAACGGAGAGTGCCCGGTGATCGTCGTGGCTGCCTCGTCGCCCAGCGACTGCTTCCACTTCGCCTTCGAAGCAGGCCGCCTGGCCATGGAGCACATGACGCCCGTCGTGCTGCTCACTGACGGATTCATCGCCAACGGTTCGGAGCCGTGGCGCATCCCCTCGATGAAGGACTACCCGAAGATCTGCCCCCCGATCGTGGACGAAGCCCCCGAAGGAGGCTTCATGCCCTACGTGCGCAACGAACGGCTCGCCCGCGGCTGGGCATTCCCCGGAAAGGTGGGCCTCGAGCACCGCGTCGGCGGTCTGGAGAAGGACAGCGTGAAGGGCAGCATCTCGACCGATCCGGCCAACCACCAGAAGATGGTCGATACACGTGCGGCCAAGGTAGCCCTGGTTGCCGAGGATATCCCCGTGCAGAAGGTCTGGGGCGATGAGGTGGGCGACCTGCTCGTCGTCGGCTGGGGCGGTACGCGCGGCCACCTGCAGAACGCCGTGGACGACCTGCGCCGCGAGGGACACCGCGTCTCGCTCTGCCACTTCAACTACATCCACCCGCTGCCGCACGGCGTCCGCGAGATCTTCTCGCGCTTCAAGAAGATCGTCGTCTGCGAGCTCAACGAGGGACAGTTCGCCAACTACCTCCGCCACGAGCTGCAGGAGTTCAGCTACGAGCAGTACAACAAGTGCGAAGGACAACCGTTCACGATCGTCGAGCTTCGCGAAAAATTCGAATCCTTACTGAAATAACGCCATGGCAGACTACAAATACACCCCCGCAGATTTCAAAAGCGACCAGGAGGTGCGCTGGTGCCCCGGATGCGGCGACCATGCCATCCTGAACGCCGTGCAGCGTGCGCTGCCCGAGATTGCCGACGCTACCGACACGCCGCACAACCTCTTCACGTTCGTGTCGGGTATCGGCTGCTCGTCGCGCTTCATCTACTACATGAAGACCTTCGGCTTCCACTCCATCCACGGACGTGCCAATGCCGTGGCTACGGGCGTGAAGGTCGCCAACCCGCGCCTGAACGTCTGGGTGACGACCGGTGACGGCGACTCGCTGGCCATCGGCGGCAACCACTTCATCCACGCCATCCGCCGCAACGTGGACCTGAACGTCATCCTCTTCAACAACGAGATCTACGGACTGACGAAGGGCCAGTACTCGCCCACATCGAAGCTCGGCAAGATCACCAAGACGTCGCCCTACGGAACGGTCGAGAAGCCGTTCAACCCGGGCGAACTGGTCATCGGCGCCAAGGGCACGTTCTTCGCCCGCTCGATCGACATGGAGGTACAGCTCTCGAAGGAGTGCATGGTGGCTGCGGCGATGCACCGGGGCATGTCGGTGGTCGAGGTGATGCAGAACTGCGTGATCTTCAACGACAAGACCCACGCTGCATTTGCCGCCGACAAAGCCACGCGCGCCGAGCGGACGATCACCCTGCGCCACGGCGAGAAGATGCTCTTCGGCGCCAACCGGGAGAAGGGCCTCGTTTTCGAGAACATGCGCCTGAAGGTGGTGACCGTCGGCCAGGACGGCTACACGCTCGACGACATCCTCACACACGACGCCCACGAGCGCGACACGACGCTGCACGTGATGCTGGCGGCGATGAAGTACCCGGACTACCCGGTGGCACTGGGTGTCATCCGGGCCGTGGAGGACGACGCCGTATACGACCGCGCCGTCGAGCGCCAGGTCGAGGAGGTGAAGGCCGCCAGCAAGATCCACTCGGTGGACGACCTGCTCCGCAGCGGGGCCACCTGGGAGGTCGAATAACGGCCGGACAGAAAACGCAAATGAACCGGGGAATTTCACATTCCCCGGTTTTTTTGTGCGTTGTGGCATCGACTTTGCCTCCATCTGGCAGCAAGTTTCACTTTTAAACGCTACGAACTATGAAAAAACTGCTGTTTCTCGTCGCATGCCTCGGCACGATACTCACCGCCGGCGCTGCAGGGCACAAGGTCGATTTCAGCGAACTGCCCGCCCGGTCGCAGGCATTCATCGGCAAGAACTTCCCGACCGAAATGGTCAAGAATGTCGAAATGGAACGCAAGGATGCAAAGGACCACTACACCGTACTGCTCAGCAACGGAACGAAGGTGATGTTCGACGGCACCAGCGGCGAACTGACGGGCGTCGCCGTGAAGGAGGGCAGCGTACCCTCGTCGCTCGTTCCGTCGAAGGTGCGCACCTACATGAGCAACACCTACCCCAAGGAGCGCATCCACAAAATGGCAAAGACCGACAAGGGATACCGCTTCCACCTCTCGAACGGATTGATCCTCCATTTCGACGCCCAGGGCAACTTCACCAAACGGGAGGAGCACAAGGAGATGAAGAAAGAGACGCGGCACGACGACAAGGAGCGCAAGGAGGCCCGGAAGGAGGAGCGGCACACCCGCTGACCCCCTGCCGGAAGACTTTCTGCCCGATGAGCCCGGACCCGCATGCAGGTCCGGGCCTTTTGCTGCCGCGTCGGGACAGGAGAGGGACGCCCCGGGAACAAGCAGGCCGCACGGGATTCAGGGCACACGAACTGCGGAGAGAGACTATCGGGAAGGCGCATACGGAATGCCGGAAGCAAAATCCGCATACAGACAGAACGACCACGCCGCGAGCCACATTTCAGCAAACCATTAAGGATGAGCATCTTCACGGCATACGCTTCGAAAGCCGAGCATTCGTGCACGAAAAAAAGCGCATTTTTCGGAAATATTTTCAGGCCGATATTTTGCAAATCCGGAAAAAGCAACTATCTTTGCCACGCAAAAAGGGGGATTAGCTCAGCTGGCTAGAGCGCTTGCATGGCATGCAAGAGGTCACGAGTTCGAATCTCGTATTCTCCACCAAGAAGGCCAAACAAAAGCCCGAAAACCTGCAAATTTAAATTTGCAGGTTTTTTGTTTCCGTTCTCACCCGGGACAAAGACCGGATAACCGCGGCCGATCCGGGGGACGCACTTCGAGGCCAGACCGGCACCGCCCCATCCTTCCTGCCAGTTCAGCAACCGGAGACACGTTGTTTTCTTCCGCCCCGATCGACTATCGGAGCAAAGCGACCAGCCGCGGCCCGGCAGTTTCGGGCAGGATCTTGCGAAGTTGGGCGAGAATCCGCTCCCGCGACTCCTGCGGCGAACGATCCGGACGACAGGCATCCGGGCCGAAAAGCGTCTCGGGCGTGGTGAGCAGCGACCAGCCCCAACCATACTTCCGCCCATAGCGGTCGCGGGGATAGACAAAATCCTCCGTCACGATGTAGCCGCCCATCTCCAGGCGGGTCACATAGCCGTCGAACCGGCTCCGCATCTTCGGGCCCGTAAAGCCGCATGCCGCACGCAGGTCACGGGTAATGAGGCTTCCCTCAACCTTCAGCACGTCGAGGATGCTCCGTTCGATGCTTCCCTCCCCGGGCTCGGGCGAGACGCTCCTCCGGTAGTTGCAGAAGTCGGGCCACCATGCGCGGCTCACGAAGGCGGCCTTGCCGTTGAAGAACTTTCCGTAGGCGCAGCCGCTCTCCTGAAGGATAGCCCCCTTCCACTCCCACAGCGGCCACTCCCAGCCCCCGTCGGGCAAGCGCCTGTACTGACACTCCTCATCCATCACCTCCTCGGCCGACCAGCCCGGAACCCCCATGCGCAGCAGGGGAAGAAAGCCCACTTCGTTGATGCAGTCGATCAACTCGGGGCATGAATGCAGCTTCTCTCGTATCATTGTCCGATCTCTCCGTTAATTCGTCTTTTCACTGCGGAGCAGGCCTTACGGAAGAGGGCCGAATGCTCCATCGTCCGCTCCATCTCCCGGAAACGGTGCATCGGGATGACGAAGCTGAGTTCGTCGGCCGGGACCAACAGCCGGGCCGAGGGGTCCAGCAGTCCGATGAAGCAGCTCCTGCCCTGCCGGCGGTTCTCCCCGACGGCAAAGGTCACGATGCTGCAGCAGCCCGACGCAAAGCGCGTCGAGACGGCATCGTCGGCATCGTTGTCGTAAAAAGCCCAGGCGCAGAGCCCCGACAGGATGTCGGGCGTGGCAAAGAAGAGCACCCCCTCCATCCCGTCAAGCAAGGCAAGACGGTCCATGCGGACGAAGTTCAGAAAGGGTTTCTCCGTCGGGCGGATATCGAGGCGGCGAATGTACTCCCGCACCTGCCCCGGGGTCTGCTTGTAGTGCTCGACCTCCGAGACAAAACCCGGAATGCGCTCCTGCATGGGGGCGAAGGCCGTATAGAGACTTCCGCCGCCGCACAGCACGTTGTCGGCGCACAGCGTCAGCGCCCCCTCCTCGCACACACGACGAATAGCCCCGATCATGCAGCGGGGGATCTTCCGGATCTCGGCCACGGGTTCGTCACCATACCCGAAGACGACGGGCAGCGGCGCGGCATCGCCCAAGGCGTCACGGTATCTCTGCAAAAACGACTCAATCATGACGGTTCGGTTTAACTGCTATCAAAGTTACACGTTTCCCGCCGGCTTTGCTCTCTCTCACCCCCAAAAAAATCGGCTACCGCAAAAAACAGCCGATAAAATACAGGGACTTCACCCGTTTACCCGTCCGCATGCGGCAGGAGATACGGGGACGATGCAATCATTTCGAAGAACCTGCCCGACGAGACGGAAACCGAGTGGTCCTCCGGAACCGGGATGACAAAAACCGGAGCACTCCCGGTCGGGCGTGCTCCGATTCGATCTTGTCGCACGCAAAGCAGCATCGCTACGCTTCATCGGCCGGAACGACCGTGACCTTGATTCCCTGCTCGCGCATCGCCTCGAGCATCTTCGGCGGCGTGCCCGAATCGGTGATCACATGGTCGATGTCGCCCAACCCGCAGATCCGGCTGAAGCCCCTCCGGCCGAACTTCGAGGAGTCGGCCAGCACCACGGTCTTCGTGGCCGAGGCGATCATCGCCCGGTTCAGACACGCCTCCTGCAGGTGCGTGGTCGAGAGCCCGTACTCGGGGTCGATGCCGTCCACCCCGAGGAAGAGCTTGCTGCAGGCGAAGTTGTCGAGCATCCGCACGGCATATTCACTGACCACCGAAGCCGACGAATGGCGGATGACGCCGCCCAGCTGGATGATCTCGATGTCGGGTTTGTCGAGCAGCTCCATCGCCACGTTCATCGCCGACGTGATGACCGTCATCTTCATGTTGGGAATGCAGCGGGCAAAGGCCTGCACGGTAGTCCCGGAGGCGATGATCAGGGCATCCTGAGGCGAAAGAAGCTCGACGGCCGCCATTCCGATCCTGCGTTTGGCCTCGGGGCGCAGTTTCTCCTTCTCCGAGACCTTCCGGGTGGCGATGTAGGGATCGGCCGGAATGGCCCCGCCGTGCGTGCGGTAGAGCAGATGCTTCTCCTCGAGCAGGTCCAGGTCCTTGCGGATGGTGACGGCGGAGACCCCGAGCCGAAGGCTCAGGGTCCCGACATCGACGCTGCCCGCCGCCCGGAGCAGATCGAGTATGGCCTTGTGTCGTTCACGCAGTGTCATACCTGCCGATTTTGCCGCTCCTTGCGGACGATCAGAATGCAAACAGATTGACTCCCACCTGCAGGTAGCCCTGCCGCTGGTCGGGATTCCACATCGCATGGGCGAAGAGGGGCATCTCGAAGCGTTTGATCCGCAACTTGTAGGTCGTCTTGAGCGAAATCTGGTTCACCCCGTCGTAGCCATAGAAGTTCGCACCTCCGTCCACCCCGTCGCGGTTGAAGGCAAACGTGCCACCCAGACCGACATCCACCGTCCAGTGCTCGTCGCGGAAGACGCTGTACTCGGCATAGAGGAAGGTCGAATAGCGGTTGTTGCCCTCCAGATTCAGGTCGCGGCCCGCAAAGATCGTCGCCCAGCTCACGCGCAGAGGCACCTTGAGAAGCGTATCGAAGTTGTAGGCCACGCTCAGGTCGAGAAAGTGGCTGGTCGAATACTTGTTGTAGTTGAAGATGTCCTTGCTGTAGGGCAGGTCGGGCGAGTAGTTGTAGATGTCCCACACGGCGACCGTGAAGCCGGCAACGGTATACGAGGCGTAGTAGTCGAACTCCTTGTAGTCGCCCGTGAAGTCCGTGCCGCCCCACAGTCCGACCTTGAGGCCGTCGTCGAGGAAGCCGACATTGAGATCGGCGGAGAGCACGCCTCCGTCGGCGACCTGCAGTCCGCGCCAGAGGTGCATGTTCTGCAAGGCACCGCTGAAGTGGATCTTCTGTCCGTAGGATGCGCTGCAGATCAGCAGCGCAACCGACGTAGCAATCAGGATTTTCAGCCTTTTCATGGTCGCAGAGGTCAGCAGTAGATCAGACAATAGAGCGCAGCGGCGATGAAACCGCCGATGATCGGACCCACGACAGGCACCCACGAGTAGGCCCAGTCGTTCGAACCCTTGCCCTTGATCGGGAGCACGGCATGCGCCAGGCGGGGAGCCAGGTCACGGGCCGGGTTGATTGCATAACCCGTCGTTCCGCCGAGCGACATGCCCAGCGCAACGATGAGCATCGCCACGGGGAATGCGCCGAGGGCGCCCATGCCCACCTCGGGGGTATTCTCGCCGATCGAGAGTGCCAGGATGACGAAGACCAGCACGAACGTACCGAGGATCTCGCTGAAGAGGTTGCGGCCGTAGTTGCGGATGGCCGGAGCGGTGCAGAAGGTGGCCAGCTTGGCGGCCGGATCATCCGTAGCGTCGTAATGGTCCTTGTAGAAGAGGTAGACCAGGACGGCCCCGACGAAGCCGCCGAGCATCTGCGCGACGATGTAGGGAACGACCAATGACCAGCTGAAGGTGCCGGCTGCGGCCAGTCCCAGCGTCACCGCCGGATTGAGGTGCGCGCCGGAGTAGGGTCCGGAGATAAAGACGCCGAGCATGACGGCAAGGCCCCAGGCCAGCGTGACCACGACCCAGCCGCCGTTCTCACCCTTGGACTTTTTCAAGACGTTCGAGGCGACGACGCCGTCGCCGAAGAGTACCAGAATCGCCGTGCCGATAAATTCGAACAGGCATTTGACCATCATCTCATTCATAGCAGTTCAGGTTTTAAGGTTACGTTTCGGATTGCTGTTTTCGGGGTCTCCTATTTGGTATATTCGCTCAGCGTGCGTTTGACGGCATCCTCCCATCCGGACCGGGCTGTCTGGATCTGCTTTTCGTCCCACGAGGGTTCGAAGATGCGGTCCACCTGCCACTGCTTGCGGATCTCGTCGATGCTCGACCAGTAGCCGACGGCCAGGCCGGCCAGATAGGCGGCACCCATGGCCGTGGTCTCGACGACCTGCGGGCGGATCACCTTCGTGCCGAGGATGTCGGCCTGGAACTGCATCAGCAGGTTGTTGCGCGAGGCTCCGCCATCGACCTTGAGCTCCCGGAGCGGGACGCCCGCATCGCGCGACATGGCGGCCGTGATGTCCATCGTCTGGTAGGCGATGCCCTCGAGCGCCGCACGGGCGATGTGGGCCGTGGTCGTGCCGCGGCTGATGCCCGTAATCGTACCGCGGGCATACTGGTCCCACCACGGGGCGCCGAGGCCCGTGAGCGCCGGGACGAAGTAGACGCCGTTCGTGTCGGGCACCTGCGAGGCGAGCGCCTCGACCTCCGACGAGGAGTTGATGACATGCAGCCCGTCGCGCAGCCACTGTACGACCGAACCTCCGACGAAGATACTGCCCTCGAGGGCGTAGTTCACCTTGTCGCCGATCTTCCACGCCACGGTCGTGATCAGGTTATTCTGCGAAAGGATGGGCTTCTCGCCGCTGTTCATCAGCAGGAAGCAGCCCGTGCCGTAGGTGTTCTTGACCATGCCCGGCTCGGTGCACATCTGGCCGAAGAGCGCGGCCTGCTGGTCGCCGGCGATACCCGAAATGGGGACCTTGTGGGCGAAGATCGTGGTCTTGGTGTGTCCGTAGACCTCGCTCGAGGACTTGACCTCGGGCATCATCGAACGCGGAATGCCGAACAGGTCGAGCAGCTCCTGATCCCAATCCAGCGTGTTGATGTTGAAGAGCATCGTGCGCGAGGCGTTGCTCACATCCGTCACATGGACCTCGCCGCGCGTAAGGCGCCAGATGAGCCACGTATCCACCGTACCGAACATCAGCTTGCCTTTCTCGGCACGCTTGCGGGCCCCGGCGACATTGTCCAGAATCCACTTGATCTTCGTGGCGCTGAAATAGGCGTCGATGATCAGACCGGTCTTCTGACGGATCATGTCGGTGAGCCCCTGTTTCTTCAGTTCGTCGCAGTAGTCCGACGTGCGGCGGTCCTGCCAGACGATGGCGTTGTAGATCGGCTCCTCGGTCTCCGAATCCCAGACGATGGTCGTCTCACGCTGGTTGGTGATGCCGATGCCGGCCAGATTCAGTCCGTTGATGTCCATGATCGAGATTGCCTCGGCGATGACCGATGCCTGCGAAGCCCAGATCTCGTGGGGGTCGTGCTCGACCCATCCCGACTGGGGGAAGATCTGCCGGAATTCGCGCTGTGCCACGGCACAGGTCGTTCCCTTCTCGTCGAAAACGATGGCCCGGGAACTGCTCGTTCCCTGGTCCAGAGCAAGAATGTACTGTTTCATGATAGGTTTGGTTGGTGGTGTTTGGTATGAATGATTTTCGGTTTTGCGTATCAGGCCAGCCGCGAGGCGAGGATGCTCAGCGGGTGCTCGCAGGGTTTGGAGGTGGACATCTCGATCTGCCACTTGCAGGTCTCGCAGTCGGTGGCCACCAGATCGGCGCCCGAGGCCTCGATCTGCCGGAAGAGCGGCTCACCGATGGCCTGCGAGGTGGCGTAGTTCTCCTTCTTGAAGCCGTAGGTGCCGGCAATGCCGCAGCACTGCGAATCGAGCACCGTCACCTCGACGCCGGGGATCATGCGCAGCAGCTCGATCGAGTAGCAGGCCCACCCCATCTTCTCCATGTGGCAGGGCGTGTGGTAGGCCACGCGCAGCGGCGAGGCATCCTTGAAGCGGAGTTTGTGTCCCTCCTCCCGCAGCAGACGGTAGAGATAGCGCGTCGCCAGCTCGATCCGCTCACGCACGTCGTCGTTCGGCAGGTCGAGCAGATGGGGATACTCGTCGCGCAGCGTGAAGGTGCAGGTCGAGGAGGTGGTGATCACGTCCAGGCCGCGGGCGCCTACCGCCGTGCGGAGCGACGCAAGGTTGGTCTCGGCCTGCCGCCGGGCCTGCTTGTAGAGCCCGTTGGAGATCAGCGCCACGCCGCAGCACCGCTCCTTGTCGAGCAGCTGCACGCCGTAGCCCAGGGCATTCATGATGCGGATGAGGTCCTTGCCCAGCTGGGGGTTGTTGTAGTTCACGTAGCAGCCGTGGAAGAAGGCCACCTGTCGCGGGAAAGCCTCCTGCTCGGCGGCGGCATGGCGGCGGTACCACGAGGTGAAGGTCCCGTGGGCGTATTTGGGGAAGATGCGGCGGTGGTCGATGGACATGACCTTGTCCATCATGACCCGCACGGGCTTCAGGGCCACGGCCGTATTGACGATCGGCGCAAAGGGCGTGGCGAGCGAACCGACCAGGTCGGTGTTCGCCAGTACGAAGTTGCGCAGCGACGTGTTGCGCTTGGGCCCGTACTTGATCCGCGCCGCCTGGATGATGTCGCCGATGCGCACGTTCGAGGGGCATGACACCTCGCAGCGCTTGCAGTTGAGGCAGTATTTGAGGGCGCTGTCGAAGAAATCGGGCTGCTTGAGGCGCAGCCGTTCGCCGTCGGGACCCGCCTGTTTCGGTCCCGGGAAGATCGGATTCACGGCTGCGACAGGGCAATACACCGTGCAGACGGTGCACTTGATGCACTGCTCGAAATTGTTCTCGCTGACGGTATTCTGCTGGATATTCATGATCTTGGGCTGTTAAGGATCTGATCTGCTGCATAGAGGGCCGAGAGCAGGGAGACACCGGCCCCGCATCCCTCCTGTACGGGGTGGAACCCGGCCAGGCCGGCACCGACGCAATAGAGGTTCGCCACGGCCGCTCCCTCGCGGAGCACGCGCAGCGAACGATCCGTCCGGACGCCGAACGCCTGGTAGTTCTGCCTGTCGAAGAAGCGCAGCGTGTACCACTGCGAGCGGTCGGGGATATAGGCCGTATCGGCGCCGAAGACCGGTTCGACGATGCGGTCGGGCGTGGCCACGAGGCCGCGGCTGAAGAAACTGCCCGAAGCCAGCACGAAATCGTCGGCCCGGAAGGGAATGTTGCCGTGGTTGGCCGTGAAGAGCTGCTTGACGCGCCCCTGCTCCCATTCGGCCGACACCACCGTGTCGCCCAGGAAATATTCGCCGCCCAGGGCGCGGAACCGGCGCTGCAGCGTCTGCTGGGCCTTGATCCCGGGGATCGACGGCGGCAATGTGGGCAACAGGTAGATTGGCACGCGGACCCGCGACCTCAGCGCATCGAGCGCATCGTTGCGGTTGAGCCCGACGATGGCCGGGAGGATCACGGCGTCGCATCCCTCGGCGAGTTCGCACAGCCGGCCGGCCAGCGCCTCGAGGTTGCGGTCGTGGTCGAACACACGGGCGATGTTGGCCGAACGCATCTCGCTCGGGTTGCGGCGGATCTGCTCCAGGTCGGGCAGATTGACGCACCCGAAGCGGCACTCGACGCCGTGGCGGCGGAACTCCTCGGCGATGAACTCCGGGTAGAAATCGAGGAAGCCCTCGACATTGACGATGCAGACCTTCGCGAAGGGCAGGCTGTCGGCGCTTTCGGAGGTCAGGTAGCCGTCGATGGTGAGCCACGTGGGCTGCGCCTTGCCCATCGGGGTGACGCGGAAATGGTTGCGGCGGCAACTCCCCGCAACGGAGATTCCGGCTTCGCGCAACAGCGTCTGCGCCCGGTCGGCATACAAACCGCACGCCTCGGCGCCGATGAGTGCATAGGGATGCTCGGGCTCGGTCCGCTCCAGGGCGGCGATGCCTTCGATCGGGTCTTCGACCCGCGTGCCGTCGGGCAGCCGGCCCAGCAGGTCGAACGACCCCGAGGAGAAATGGAGCGCGCTCTGTCCCTGCGAGACGATCGCGCAACGCTTGCCGGCCTCGGCCAGCCGGATGCCGCAGGCCATGCCGGCCAGGCCTCCGCCGATGATTACCGTATCGAATTTCATTTTGCTGCAGTTTTTTGCGTTTCATCCGACAATCCGCACACGCTCTCGTAGACCCAGGTCGTGTACTCGCTTTCGCGCAGGGTGTCGCCCCACGCAATGGGGGCCATACCCTTCCAGCGCTCGTTGAGGAAAGAGACCAGATCCGCCTTGGCCTTGCGTGCACAGACGGGATCCTTGCGGCCCATGAGGCCGGCGGCCCGGCAGGCGCACAGCTCGCCCTGGCAGGTGCCCATGCCGACGCGCGTGCGGCGGCGCAGATCGACCAGGTTATTCACCGAGAGGTTTTCGAGCGCATACTCCACCTCGCCGATCGAAACCTCCTCGCATTCGCACACCAGGCTGTTCTTGATCGAGTCCGTGCCGTCGATGCGCGTGGCCAGCGCCCCGTGGCGGGCGATCGACGAACGCCGCTGGGCAATGGGCTTGTTGCGGGTCTTGCGATCGACCTCCTCGCGGCTCTCGGTCGAGCCCGGCAGCGGGATCTCGGCCGTGCGGCACTTCCCGTCGTTGCCGATCTTCTTGCAGATGAGGTCGGTGGCCCACTCGGCCATCAGGCGGTAGGTCATCAGCTTGCCGCCCGTGATGGTGATGAAGCCCTCCATCCCGTCGCGCGTGGCGTGGTCGAGCAGCACGATGCCGCGGCTGACCGTACGGCCGCTCGGATCGTCGTCCGAGGCCACCAGCGGACGCACCCCGGCATAGGCCCTCAGAATGCGCGTGCGGGCCAGCAGCGGCGAGAGCTTCTCGCCTTCGCGCAGCAGCAGGTCCACCTCGTCGGGCGTGATGATCATGTTGTCGATCTGGTCGTAGGGAATCTTGCTCGACGTGGTGCCGATGAGCGAGATCGTATCGCCCGGCACGAGGATGTCGGCGTCGGCCGGCTTGCGGCAGCGGTTGAGCACCATGCGGTTCACGCGATGGCCGAAGATCAGCAGCGCCCCCTTGGCCGGGAGCATGTTCACCGTGATGCCGGCCTTGGCGGCGATGCCGTGGCCCCAGATGCCGCCGGCATTGACCACCACCTGCGCACGGAACTCCAGCTCGGCATGCGTGCGGTAGTCGTAGGCCTTCACACCGACGATGCGGTCCTGCTCGCGGATGAGCTCCCGGACTTCGGTATAGGTGCGGATCTCGGCGCCGTGCGCCGTGGCGTCGAGGATGTTCGACGAGGTCAGCCGGAAGGGATCGACCGCGCCGTCGGGGACGCGGACCGCGCCGATCAGCGCCGGATTGGCCGCAGGCTCCAGCCGCCGGGCCTCCTCGGGATCGAGGACGTCGGCGCGGATGCCGGCCTTGCGGCAGGCCTCGACAAAACGGGCCTGATAGTCGAGCCCGTCCTCGGGAAGGGTGATGAAGAGGCCGTCGGTCTCCTCGACACAATGCGCCGCGATCCGGCGCAGGATCATGTTCTCGCGGATGCACTCCACGGCTGACTCGTGGTCCGTAACGGCATAACGCGCTCCGCTGTGAAGCAGGCCGTGGTTGCGTCCGGTCGCCCCGGTCGAGATGTCGGAACGTTCGAGCAGCAGGGCCTTGATACCCCGGAGCGAGCAGTCTCTGGCGATACCTGCCCCGGTCGCTCCGCCGCCGATGATGATGACATCGTAGGTTTGGTTCATAGGTTGGATGGTTTATGCTACCACAAAAATAATCATTTTCATTTAAAAACAAAAGAAAATGAAAGATTTTTTATTTCGTTTTATTTCGATCAACTCAAAACAACGCTTACAAAACACAAGAATCAAGCCAAAACGAAATGAAACAAAATACAATTGTTTAATTTCGAAACACCACTCAAATCACCTTCACAGCCCCTTCCGGGCGAGGTTCGGGCATTTGCGGCGGGAAGACGGGCAAAAAAGGGGTGCGGCAGGAAAGGGCGCAGGGCCGGAAAACGAAAGCGATGGGAACCGGCAGGGAGGAGAGAAAAAAAATCGGCCGCCCCGCAAGGGGCAGCCGATCCGGATGTATCGACCGCAGGGACTACTCCTCGTAGTCGTTGGCCGAGAGGTTCGTGGTCCACGAGTCCGAGCCGGCGGGCGCCAGAGCCTCGGCCTCCGCGTCGGTAAGGAACTGCGACTCATCGAACATCAGGTCGTCGAAATGGCTGATCGAGCACTGGTAGGCGCCGTAGCTCTGCGTCCAATATTTCGCGTAGATTCCCAGGATGGCCAGGATATCGCCCTTGCCGCCGTCACGCACCACGGGCTGCTTGGCAAAACGCGAGTAACCGCTCGTACGAACCACAAAGACTCCTTTCGTCATGGTCTGCGTCGGCAGCCCGACATAGGAGAAGAGCACCGAACCGTAGAAGTTGCAGTGGAGGTTCTTCCGTGAAGTGTTCGAGTAGAAATTCTCATTGACCGCCCACTTGTACCAGTACTTCGACTCCACGGGACGCAGGTCAGTGCACATCCACGACGGATAGAGGTTCGAATCGACCTCCCCGTAATGGCACGTGACGCCCTTGATCAGCACCAGACGGCCCAGATACTGCTGGCCGGCCTCGCCGAAATAGTCGCCGTAGTTCGACTCGTCGATCTCGAGGATCTCCTCGCCGAGCTTCAGTTCGGTCTCCTCGCCCAGGAAGACGCGCTGGGCGATCTCCGTGGGGTTCTCGATGTTCGAGTTGGCGTAGAACTTGTGCTCGCCGACCTTGTTGTAGGAGTCGGTGGGGGCGCTGCCTATCGAGAGCATCATGCGGTAGTTGCCCACGTAGAGACCCGTCACCTTGACATACACCCAGTGGGTCGGGATCGTGCCGGTGGCCTTGTCGTAGGTGCCCATCGGGTAGTCGATGTAGAGGCCCGTCGAGAGCTTCACCTCGATGGCGCCCGTCTCATCGACCAGGTGCAGCGACTTGTAGATGTTGCCCTCCTCGTCGCTCGACTGCACCTTACCCTTGATGTAGTAGTCCTTGCCGCTCTCCGACTGGCCGATAAGCGTGTATTTCGTGTCGTTCCAACTGCTGTTGCTGCCCGTATCGCTGATCGACTTGTGCTCATCGAGGAACAGCTGCTTCACATCGGCGATCGAGATGCGCTCCATATCCGCAAAATCCGCATCCGTCGCAGCGGGACGGGGAGCCGGCATGTCGAAATCGTTGTAGCACCCCGCAACGCCCAGCGCCACGGCCAGCGCAGCGCAGAATTGAATGATTTTTTTCATAGTCGTCATGTCTGTATTAGAAGCGGAAATATACATTCAGGTAATAGGTCGTGCCGAGCAGGTAGAAGTACTTCGAGTCGAAGGGCGTGTAGTACTGGATCGGCTGGACCGAAGCACCCTCCTTATTGACGTACGTGCGGCGCGAGAGACGCATCTGCTCGTAACCGCCCGTGCGGATGGTCTGGTCGTTGAGCAGGTTGTTCACCGAGAGGCTGAAGCCCAGCTGGTAATTGTTGTAGATATACCAGTTCTTGCCCACGCTCAGGCTGAGCGTATAGGCCGGATCGAAGGTCTCCTGCTCGCGCAGGGCGTTGAGCGCCTCCATCTTCACCATGCCCGGGAGCTGTGCCGTCTCGCCCGGACGCAGCACCGTCGAGTAGGTAGCCGTCGTACGGCGTGCAGGGTTCATCGACAGGTAGATGCGGTCGTAGTAGTTGAAGTCCACCGATGCGAACCAGTTGCGCGGGCCGCGGAAGTTCAGGCCGACATTGACGGCCGTCTGCGGCGAGCTCTCGACGTGGAGGTCTTTCCAGAGCACCTTGTCACCGCGGAGCACCTCCTCGCTGTTGTCGCGCGTCTGCGTGAAGTTGGCGTTTGACGTGTAGCGGTAGTCGCCCAGGCTCAGGGCTCCGTTGAAGGAGATTCCGCCCCAGATGGGCACCTCAACGCCGACCTCCAGGCCGTAGTAGCGTTTGTCGATGCCGCTCATGGCAAAGTTCGTGTAGGAGGACTGCGTGTCGTCGTAGTAGGAGATCACCTTCGACTGGTCGGTGATCGTCGTGTAGTAACCCGAGATGCGGGCCGTGATCCACGGCAGGGTGATGTCGTAGTTCAGGTCCAGGCCGAAGACCTTCTCCGAATCGAGACCCGGCGTCGTGGTGTTGCGCGTGCGGGCCGACACGAAGGCGTCGCGGAACTGCGGCGGATTGACCATGTAGGCCACGTTGGCCGACACGGAGTGCCCGCCCGAGAAGCGGTAGGCAAACTCGCCCTTGAGTTTGTAGGTCAGGTAGTCGAGCTTCTCGGAATCGCCCAGCGAGTTGTCGCTGAACAGACCCTTCATCAGCAGACCCTCGCGCCACATGGAGGTATAGCCCACCTCACCGCCGAGCGTCATGGCAAAGCTGCCGAACGTGGCGTTGTACTGCGCCCACAGCTGGGCCTGGCGCAGGTGTGCGTAGTAGTCGTAGCCGAACTTGTCGCCCTCCTTGACGTGGCGGGCGTCGCCGTGCTCGAGGTAGTAGAGCAGGTCGTTCTGGTAGATCGAGGGATCCGAATAGCCGTTGTCGCGCAGCGCGAACTTGTCTACGTCGAGCCAGTAGTCGGCGCCGAGCAGGTCCTTCACCTCATCGTAGTACTCCGTGCGGTTGATGCGCGCCGAAACGCCGCCGCGCAGGATCGACTGGTTGCGGAACGTATGCGAGACGTTGGCCGCAAAGTTGAAGTCGCGCTGGTCGGTGTGGCGCTCCTCGATCATGTAGATGCCGCCCTCGCCCGCCTGGTTGCGCAGGTAGTTGCGCTGGATCATCTGGTCGAAGTTGATCAGGCTCTTGTTCGGATCGGTCATCCACTCCTTCATCGCCTGGATGCGCATGTCGTTGTAGGAGCCCTGCCCCACCGGATCGGGATCGATGCCGGCAGCCGTCTCGTACATCTTGTTCTCGTAGTAGCTCGGCAGGTAACGGTAGTAGTCCGGACGCGGGTCGGGACCGTCGGTCCACGTCAGGGCCGAATAGCCGTTCTTGCCGAAGCGGAATGACGTCGCGGCCGTAAGCTTCGTGGCCGACGAGATGTCGAACCCGTAGTTGAGCATCACGATCGGCTCGTGGTAGTCACGCACGCGCGTGTTGCGCAACTTGCCGTCCTGACGGCCGACGTTCGGGTTGTAGTAGTTGTTGTCGAGCAGGTCGTAGGCCTCCTGCGTCGAGGCCTGCTGCGCACCGCGCTCGGTCGGGGCGCCCATCACGGTCAGGGCCAGGTTGTGGCGGTCGCCGCCGAAACGCTTCTCGACCGACGCGAAGTAGCCGTAGGCGTTGTAGTAAACCCCGTCCACATAGGAGTTGCCTCCCTGGCGCGTCGAGAACGACAGCGCATAGGACCAGCCGTTGTCGAGCAGGCCCGATCCGTAGGAGACCATCGCGCGGAAGCGGTACATCGAGTTGGCATTGACCACGCTGGCGCGGAATCCCTTGCGGAACTGCGAGGCGCGGGCATTGACGTTGGTCGTACCGCCGATGCCGTCGATGCCGAAGCCCGACGACTTGAGGCCCGCGGTGTTCTCCTGGTTGCGCGTGGCGTCGTTCAGACCGCTCCACAGCGACCACGGGCCGTAACCGGTCATGGCGTCGTTGAAGCGGATGCCGTTCAGGTAGATGCTCGAATACTGCGAGTCATAGCCGCGGACGTTGAAACGCATCTCGCTGAACTTGTACGAAGCGATGTTGTTGAAGGCGTCCTTCGACGAGGAGAGCGACGACGGCAGGGCCTGCATGTCCGAGGCCACCTCGGAGTCGAACTCCGCGAACACCGAGTCGTCGATCACATACTGCACGTCGGGCGACAGCACCACCGAGTGCAGGTCCTTGACCATGTCGCCGACGCGGACCACGAAGTCGAGGTCCTCGAAATCGTTGGCCTCGAACTTGATCTTGTAGCTGCCCTCGGGCAGGTTGGAGATATCGAAATAGCCCTCTTCGTCGGTCATGACCGACACACCGAGCGGCTCGATGAGGACCTTCACGTTGCTCAGCGCCGTGCGGCCCGAACGTGAAACGACCTTACCTTTCACGCCGCCGTCCTGCGCATAGGCCCCCACGCAGAGGCATGCGAACAACAAGGTGAATAGATTTCTGATCTTCATAAATTAGGTTGTTGGATTATTTGCCGATATAGATGAACACGGGGAAGTGGTCGCTGTAGCCGCCCTGGAAGTTGTTGCCGACGAACGTGCGCTGGGGGTATCCCTTGAACTGGCCCTCCTTCTGGAAGAGGTAGGGGGCGCGGAAGACGCTGCCGTAGAACTTCGTGCGGGGAACCTGCTTGAGACGCAGCGCACCGGTCGATCCGGTGGCTAGGTTGTCCGAGACGATGATGTTGTCGAACAGGTTCCACTTGTCGTCGTAGGCCAGCGAGCCGATGCCGGCCTTCAGCACGGCGATGTAGGGGTTGAAGTAGCCTCCCTCGGCGACCTTGCGGATGTCGCCGGCGGCGCCGATCACCTCGGTGATGCTGCGGTCGGTGGCATCGTCGTTCAGGTCACCCATCATCACCACCTTCACCGCCGGGTTGGCCGCACGCACCGAGTCGGCGGCGTGGCGCATGATCTCGGCGGCGCGCTCGCGCAGGTAGGCCGAAGCCTCCTTGCCGCCCAGGCGCGACGGCCAGTGGGCCACCATGAAGTAGAACGGCTCACCCTCGACCGTACCCCACATCGTCACGATGTCGCGCGTGCGGAAGTCGGGACGGCTCTCCAGCGTGAAGGGGATAGGCGCGCTGCCCTCGAGCTTGAAGACGTCGGGGCGGTAGTAGAAGGCCACGTCCACACCGCGGGCGTCGGGCGAATCGTAGTGCACGATCCGGTAGTTGGCCGGGGCGAGTTTCGGCGTGGCGATCACGTCCTCCATGACGTTGCGGTTCTCGATCTCCGAGACGCCGATGACGATCGGATACTCCTTGTCGATGGCCGCGATGTCGAACAGCACGCGCGAGAGGTTGTTGATCTTCCGCTCGTACTTCACGGCATTCCACTTCTTCGGCCCCTCGGGCGTGAACTCCGCATCCTTGATCTCCGGATTGCGGATCGTGTCGAAGAGGTTCTCGAAGTTGTAGAAAACCACCTTGTAGGGTTTCTGAGCGAAGCAGGCTGCAAGCAGCAGGGCGAACAGCCCGGTAAAAAGCAGTTTCTTCATGGTCGTATCATTCGGTTATTCCCCATGCCGTGGGGTTGTGTTGTGCTTTCACGTCGGCGGCGATCGCCTCGTCGAGCATCGGGAAGAACTTGTATCCGGTCTTCTGCTCGATCTCCGCCACACTGGTCGTATATTTGGCAAAACCGCTGGCACTCGCCGAGGAGTTCTCGGCCCAGAAGCCGATGGCGATCAGCTCCGAGGCGTCGTGGATCTCGTCGATGCGCTTGCGGGTGTTGCCGTTCTTCGTGCGCAGCAGGACCTTCCAGCAGTACTCGGGCATGGCGACCTTCGTCCCGCTGCGGTCGGTGCTCCAGCTCCGGACGCCGTAGTTGCCCGTCACCGTGTAGAGCGTGTCGGCGCACGACTTGCCCATTGCCGAAGCCGTCTCCTCCATCTTGAGCCACGACCCGCCGTTGAACGCACTCTCCTGCGGCATGATGTTGGTCGAATAGAAGGTCTGCTCGTTGAGCAGCGTCGAATAGGGCACCGAACGGTGGTTCGACATGCACTGGTGCCCACGCACCCCTCCACCCCGGTAGGAACCCGACCGCAGGTCGGCCTGGTCGGCTTCGGGAATCTCGGGATCGAAATCCCAGGCATCGGAGCGAATGTAGTTCTGCATGTAGCAGGCATGGATCGGATAGGCCACCCACAGGGCGATGCGCTTGGAGCGGTCGTAACAGATGGTGAAATTGCGCGCCTTGGGCTGCGTCGAGGAGATCGGCGCATAGTGCGTCACATAGGTGCAGTTGTCGATGCTCTTGTAGGCGGGCAGTTCGGCCCACGGGTGGTCCATCACGGCCGGAATCGAATACTCGGGCTGCGAGAGGGTCAGGTCGAACTCCAGACCGCCGTCAAACGCAACCCGTACCGTCGCCGTACGTGCGGCCCCGGAATCGTTCTCGGCCAGATAGAGATAGACGACATCGGCCGTGGTGACCAGCGAACCCGAACGCGAGGTCGCGTGCGTATTGCGGGAGGTCCAGCACCAGCTGCCGCCCTCGGTAACAGTGACCGTATAGGAGGTTCCGACGGTTCCGGAGAGCACGATCCGGGGATCCGAAGCATAGCCGGGAGCCTCGAGCGAGGTGTTCTGCGATTCCAGGAAACGCGCGCCGAACGACGTACCCTGCCCCTCTTCCGACGAGCCGCAGCTGACCGACAGTGCGACGAGCATCAGAAAGAAGGCTGCGAAACGAAGGGCGCCACCTCTCGAAAAAATCGAAATCATCGGCAAAAATGTAGCAAATAAAAAGGTGCAGTCAAAAAATCCGACAATCATCCCCGGCGGAGCACATCCGTCGGGGATGAATTATCGGATATAAATATAACTATTCCTCAAAGGAGATTTCTACCGAACGAATAACCAACGCTCCCTTCGGAGTAAAGATCAGGAATTGATTCAGGTTTTTACCTGTCAAATCGATCGTGAAAGTATGCTCCTGGTTCTGTACCGTCATATCCTCGCTCAATGCGATCGGCTCCGTCGGATCTTCACCGTCAGCTGCATCGGCCGCATAAATACCGACATTGCGAGCCTTGGCCGTCGTCGAATAGGCTACAATCGTAACCGACTTCGCCATCTTTGCAAGTACAGGAGTTATGATACGAGCACCCTTGCCGGTATTCATCTGAAGGCCATAGTTATCACCATTCTTGTTCTTTGCAGCCAATCCGGTCCATTCACCTGCAGCATTCGTGTAAGTAAAGCTTGCATAACTGGTGTTTTTATCAATCTCATACAGAGCCTTCATGTCTTCAGCTGCAAGCGATGCGCCGCTGGCCGGCTGGGATGCAACTCCGTTCTGCTTCAGGGCAACCGTTGCAGTTGCGACAGCCTCACCAGCCTTCATCAGCTTGACGGTCAGCGTGCCGCTGATGGCCTCCTCGGCCGTGTTCTCCTTGGCGGTCACATTCACCTGATCGCCGCTCACCTCCACCGTGAACTGCTCGTTGTCGGCCGAAGCCTCGATCGTGCAGTCGTCGGCGTTCTTCTTGGTTACGGTCACCGTCTTGGCCTCACCGGCAGCGGCAAACGTCAGCGACGTCGGGTTCAGCGTGATCGAAGGATCCGTCGAAGGCTCACCCATGAAAGCGGCGATATCGTTGATATTTCGCGGAGCGATCTGAGGAGCGCCCTTGTACAGAGCGGCATATCCCGTAATATCACCGGTAGCACCGCCGACAAATTCCTGCTCTGCCCAGGGAGCGCCATTCTGCGTATAAACGGTCAGATCCGTTTCTCCGTTCACCTTGAAGGTCTTCGTTCCGGCCCAGGTAGCTGCAGCAGGAGCAGTTACATTCTTGATGGTTACGGGCATTGCCTGGAATGCAACGATCTGATCAGGCGTAATCTCTACGGGAGTTACGGTAGCCGTACCGATCTTCTCGATAACGACCCACGCTGCATTTTTGCTTCCGGTAATTTCATGGAGTCCGCTATAGGTCGTTACACGGGCCTCGCCGGCCTTAAGCGTAACACGAACCTTGTCGCCTGCCACAAACGTAAAGTTGTCATCCGACGGATCCGTATAAACACCGCTTCCGTAAAGAGTAATGCCGTTTCCTGCCGTCGTAGCCCCTTCGGTCATCAACTGCAGATTCAACGCGGTGGTATTGCCACCCTGCTTGTCGGTAACAACCACGGCTTCGAATACATGGTCGTTTGCAGCATCCACATCCTGCTGGTTTCCACCGGCAGCCTCGCACTTTTCAATCAGCTCGGGAATCGTGGTCATCACCGGTTCTCCCGGCTCCGGATCGCCACCCTCTTCAAAGGTGATTTCCTGACCGCCGACACCCTCGGCAAGCGTTACATCGTCGATACGGTACACGCTGGCAGCCTTGGCTGTGAAACGGATGTAGAGTGCACTCGTACCTTCAGGCAGCGTAAAGTCCGCAATAGCCAGATCCCAACGCCCTACCGGGGCCGATCCCTTGGCAAAGTTTACCGTGATGGGCTTGGACCAGGCCGTACCGTTGTTGCTGAGCTCAATCTCAAACTCGGCGGGATTCCAGGTATTGTCAGGGTCATTCTGACCATAACGCTCGGTTCCGAAGCTCAAACGCAGATTCCGCTTTCCACCGAGGTCCAGATTGCCGATCGTGAAATAGGCATTGCTCCCAAAGAACACGTTATTGACGCCCGAACCTTCGTAGTCGGACATATCACTGGCTGAATCCTTGCCTACCGTACGTGCACTTGCGCCACTCGATTCATAGGAAACGTTCGCAATACCCGTACCGGTCTCGTTCTTCCAGCCTTCAAACTTGTCCAGCCAGGTATCCCAGCCACTCGAACCTTTCTGTGCAGGCTCCTTGTCGAAGTTGTTGGCATAGATCGGGTCACCCGTGGGGGGGGGCGTAACGCCGGATGCATACTGCTTGACGGTCACGGTGGACTCGGCCTCACCCCATTTGCCGAACTCGGGGTGGATCAGCGAGAATGCGATCTTGCCGCTGCGCTCGCTCAGGCCCGACGCCATCTCCGACACCGATACGGTGATCGTGGCATTGCCCTTGCCGCTCATAGGCTCTACGGTAGCCCAGTCCAGATCGGTCTTCACAACCGTCCACTCACAGTTGGCCTTCACCGAGATGGTCTGAACGGTCTCCGTCTCCTCGGAGAAGGTCAGCGTCTCGGGCGATGCCGTCAATTCGGGCACCAGCGACTTCTCGTCGTCATCGGAACACCCCGTAAACACGGATGCCGAAACGAGGCACAGCGTTCCGAACAGGATTCTGAAAAGATGTTTACTCATAAGAATTTGATTAAGTGGTTATAAACAAAGCTATGAATTAATAAAAATATAAAAAACAAACCCGTTTTCAAAAGGGGAAACTTGTGCAAAGATAAACTATAATTCGCGAATAAAAAATAAATAGGTCACAAAATTCGCCCTAAAAGGATCAAAACAAGGTCCTTCAAGCAGTTTCAACACCAAAATCCGACAAAAAAGAGTCACGCACAGACCGATTCAGGAAAACCTGATCCGTCACACTGCCGCAAAAATAGGAGTCGGAAGTTTCAAAACGGCTACAAAAGCATCACGGGCCGGTAAAAAAACCCGACCCGTGAACAGCATACCTAAATATATATAGTGAATCCAGACCCGATCACCGGATCTCGCCGATGTCGTCGAGCGGCCAGTCGTCCGACCGGAAAGGCGCGAGCGGCTGCCCGGAGGTCGTGAAGACATTGGCCTCGGGGCACCAGTTGCGGAAAGCATAGCGCACGGCGACCGGTTCGGCCACCTCGGGAGAGGAGACCTCGATGCGTCCGTCGCCCCACAGCACCCGTCCCTCGGCGGGATGGAACACCCTGTCGGTCCCGGCCACCTCGAAACCTCCGAGCCGCAGCTCCCCTTCGGGGCCGTAGCCCACGAAGCTATCCGCGCCGCTCCAGTCGTCCGAAGGCGACAGGTTATCGAAACGGAGCAGCAGTTTGTCGCCGCGACGCTCCATCTCCCGGAAGGTCGGAGCCGGAGCCGGCAGCCCCTCGATACCGTAGTCGTTCGCCAGCGCCAGCCAGGCCAGGCGCTCCCCCACCTCGCGTTTGCGCGCGGGGTGGATGCATGAAGGCATTCCCAGATCGGTCGTCGCCGCCACACCTGCATGTTCGAGCCGTGCGGCGGCACGGTACTGCGCCTCGACGACAAGCGGCAGCGAACGCAGCGAAGCCCCCTCATAGGCATACGGGGCGAGCTGCGTGATGTAGAACGGCATCCGCCCGTCGCCCCACGTCGCACGCCAGAGATCGACCAGCGAGACCTGCAGCGCCTCGTAGTCGAACCAGTTGCGGCGGTTCGACTCGCCCTGGTACCAGATGAACCCCTTGGCCGTGAAGCGGCAGACGGGAAGAATCATGCCGTTGTAGAGCCGCTGCGGAATGCTGTTGTCGTAAGTTCCCGACTTGGCGAGGGCATGGTCGATTCCCGGCGTGGAGTCGATCGCCTCAACGGTCATCCACGCCTCGATGGCCGAACCGCCCCAGTTCGGGGTGATCAGGCCGACGGGTACGTCGAGCACCCGGCAGAGCATCCGTCCGAAGAAATACCCCACGGCACTGAAGGAGCGGACCGATGCCGGCGTGGAGCACTGCCATGCGGCCTCGCAATCCTCCCGGGGGCTCTCCGAGGAGACCTTCGGCACGGTGAACATTCGGATGCCGGGACAATCCCCGGCTGCGGCCACGGCCTCGGCACTCCCCTCGACGGGCTGGTGGAGAAAGCCGCCGACGGGCATCTCCATGTTTGACTGACCGGAGCAGATCCACACCTCGCCCAGAAGGACGTTCTCAAGCACGACCGGATCGCCATCGCTCACCGTCACCGTATAGGGGCCTCCGGCCTCGCCCGTCGGCACCTTCAGGGCCCAGCGGCCCGCATCGTCGGCCTGGGTCTCATAGCTCCGTCCGTTCCACGAGGGTGTGACCCGCACGCGGCTGTTCGGGGTTGCCCCGCCCCAGAAATTGACCTCCGTGTTGCGCTGCAACACCATGTTGCTGCCCAATACGGAGGGCAGCTTCACCCGCGCGGCGACCGGCGCCGCCGCCAGCAGCATCATAGCTGCCAGACAAAACCTTTTCATGATCTTTTCCTATTTTTCATGTTGTCTGTTTCCTTTCCCGTATTCGGGAGACTCGATCTCCACCCGGTCGCACTGATCGACGACAAAAGCCTCCGCTTCCTCCTGCGCACAGGGGTATTCGTCCGTATGCTCGATGACATTGTCGCGCGTGAAGCGGAATCCATCGACCGAGTAGATGTGGACGATGCGCGGGTCGGAGACGCGGAACGTGTTGCCCTCAACGAGGATGTTGCGGTGGTAGCGTGCGCCGGTCCGGTCCGGGATGCCGCTGCCGACGGCGATGCAGGCCGCGCCCCACGACGGGCAACCGTAGTTGCCGTTCTCGAAGAGGTTGCCGCGGATCACCACATCGCGCACGCCCGACTGTTCGAACCAGTAGTTGGCATCCCCCTCGAAGAGGATCGCCGCACCGGCGATGTGGAAGTAGTTGTCCTCGACGACGATCCGCCCGCGCGAGCCGAGCAGCAGGCCGCGCGCCCGGTTGCCGCGCATCCGGCAGCCGCGGATCTCGACGTCGGGATACCCTTCGTCGGCCGCCACGACGTGTTTCGGAGCGGTCCCGTCGGGCAACGGCTCGGTGAAGGTCACCTCGGTATAGACGCTGTTGAGCCGGCGCACCGACTTCACCGTCCGGCGGGCATAGGCGGCCACCGTGCGGTTGTCCACCAGTTCGACCTCCATCCCCTCGCGGAGGAAATCGACGCCGTACTGTCCCGAGTTGCACCAGCGCAGCAGGGCACGGTCGGGAGCCTCGACCCGCTCGACGGCCATGTAGAGGCCGTGGATGTTCGTCGCGTCGTCCTTCTGGTTCTCGAACACGCAGTCGATCATGCGGATGTAGCCGCCGCAATTGACATAGTGCGTGGCATCGGCCGTGATGCTGACCATGCGGTCCTTGCCGGGAGCCGGCGTGACGACCATCCGCTCGAGCGCGATGTCGCGGCTGCGCTGCGCGATGACCCCCATGCCGCCGCAGTGGTACAGCGCCACGTCGCGGAGCGTCACGCCGCGCGAATCGGCGATCGTGAAGCCAGGGTTCAGACGGGCCGTGGCGCCGAAGACCATCACGTTGCCGACCGCAGCCTTCAAGTCCGGACGGTAGATCCGCCAATTCCCGTCCCCGCACCGGCGGGCCGGGATCGTTCCGCCTGCAATCCAGTAATCGTGGGCCCGGAAGGCCGGTTCGCGCCGCACGGCATCGAATTCGAGCAGGTTCGAGTAGGGGTAATCCGTTCCCCGCTCGTCGTAGAAATGCAGGCACCCATTGACCTCCTCGCAACGGTACTCCCCGGGGAAGGAGACCTCAAGCCACCCGTCGCCCGCAGCCCGGACAATTCCCTCGGAGTGAAACGTGCGCGTGTAGTCGATCTTCAGGTCATGGATCTCGATCCGCTCGCACTCCTCGATGCTGAACGGTGAGACGAAGCCCGAAAAGAGAAGTTCGGTCCCGGCGCCGTCGATCTCGAAGTCGCGCAGACCCCGAAGGTCGAAGGCAATGCGCTTCATGCCCTCGCTGTTGTTGCTGATGTACTGGTAGCGCTCCGCAGCCCGGTCGGGCAGCATGCGGAGCGTCCCGCCGGGCAGGACGAGTCTCGAAGCGCCGACCTCGAGGCAGTGCTCCAGGGCAGCCCGCACGGCAGGTACGGCGTCGCGCTCGGCATCGCCCGGCGCAAGGAAATCCTTCAGGTAAACGGTCTTCCCGGCTGCGGCATCCGCTGTCGGGGCACTCCAGAGAGACAGGGTCACGGCCGCCGCGCCGAAGATTCGGAGGAATCGGTTCATACGGGATTGTTTTTTAAGGTAACTCGTTGTGTTTCGCCCTCACGAACTCCGAACACGACCGGTTTGCGGCCCTGCTCCGAAAGGGTGATGCGGAGGCGCCCGCCGTCGGTTCGCTCGATCCGCAGGTCGAACTCCGAACCGAAGGCACGGATGCGGCGCAGTTCCACCCGATTCCAGGACTCAGGCAGCGAAGGGGTCAGGTCGAACGACCGGAACCCGACGGGCCGAATGCCGAAAAGGCCCTCGGTGATGATCCGGCAGTAGAGTCCGCTCTCGGCCGAAAGGTGGCGCTGCGAGCCTTCGGGCCACGCCTCGATCGGATAGGGGACGTGCTCGCCCAGCAGACGGCGCTCGGAGTAGTTGTGGAGGAACTCGGTGGCCCGGTCGGCCTGTCCGGCCCGGTAGATGCCGCGCAGGGCATAGAGCGTCGAGCGGTCCCAGAAGGTAGCACTACCCTGCTCGGTCAGCAGTCCGTCGTCGGTGAGCAGTTCGGGGCCGAGCAGCGCCTCGACCGTTCCCTCCGTGCGGGCCCGGCCGCCCAGCCCGACGATCAGCGGCATGCAGATCCACGAGCGCAGGAGCGTGTTCCCGTCGTAGTAGCGATAGGTATGGTACCCGCCCACCTCGGCGCCGAAGCAGCGTTCCACGGCCACGGCCAGCTCCCGTGCCTGCCGGCCGTAGCGCGCCGTCTCGGAGCGCGGCGCACCGAGTTCGCGTCCCAGTGCGGCAGCCGACAGCAGGGCATCGTAGTAGAGCAAGGAGGTGCAGAGGTTGGCCCGCCCCGCAGGGAAGCGTCCTTCGAGCTCGTCGGAATCGGAGGCCACGACCCCCTCGGGAGTCAGCTGCCGACGGCAATACTCCAGACACCACGTCACCAGCGGCCACAACGCCTCGGCCTCGGTCCGATCGCCGCGCGCCAGGGCATAGCGGGCCGCCCCATAGGCGATCATCGCCGCATCGCCGCGGTCGCCTGCCCCGTTCCAGACATCGTCGCCTTCGGCGATGATCGAGCTGGGCAGCGGCTCGTATCCGGGATTCATGAAGCGGGCAAAATGCCGGAACGCGTTGAACGCCGAGGCGTTCCCGATATCGTACCCGAGAAACGGGAAGAAGGGATTGACGTATTCGGCCTGGTCGTTGGCCCAGATGGCGGCGTAGTAGGATTCGCCGCCGGGCGCATGCATGTAGCCGCCGCGGGTGAGGATGATGCTCTCGGCGGCCCGGAGCTTGGCAAAACGGAACAGGCGGTCGATAACCGGATCGGGAGTCTCGAGCACCAGCGCGGCATCGATGTCGCGGCGCACGAAATCCATACGTGCGGCATATTCGGCCGCAACATCCGGCATCAGCGGCCCGTCACCCGCACGTCCAGCCTGGAAAACCGCATCGAAGCAGAGCGAGTCTCCCGGCGCAAGGCTGTAACGGCCGCTCCCCGCTAGGTCGGCCCGCACGCAGTAGCTCCCCTCCACCCCCTTGTCGGGATCGGTCTCGAAACGCTGCGAGAACTCCGGAACGTATACCGTCAGCCTGCGCCGGGCGATGTTGCGCACGACATAGCGCTCGCACAGCACGGGCAGCTCCCGCGAGGGGAAGATGCGGCGCGTCATGGCGATTGCCGGCCCGGCCGCCGCGATCCGGGCCGCCCCGATGTTGTGCCCGCCCGTGTACCAGCGGCTGCGGACCTCGAGTCCGCCGTCGATCGCCACCGTATCGACCCACTCGGCCTGCAGGGCGAGCCCGTCGATGGCCAGCAGCGCGGGAATGTCCGTCGCCAGACGGAACATCAGGCTGGCATGCGTGTTGTTCGGCACGGTACGCAGCAGCGGGAAGACGAGCGAGCGCTCGAGCCGAAAGGCGCTGTCCGCGCCGACGCCCCAACGCAGGACGCAGGCCATGCGCTGACCGCTCATCTCGATGTGGTCGGCATGGGGTACGGCCCCGTCCACCCGCCACACGATGCCGTGTCCGGCAGGATCCATCGTCCAACGCTGCGCCGACGCCGGCAGCAGACCAGCCGACACGAAAAGGAGAACGGCAAGAAACGATTTTCGAAGCATACGGATTCGAGTTTGGGAGTAAGGTGCAACAAACGAGTATAAATATAATCATTTCGCGCGACATGAGACCCTTGCTGCATGCCGTCTTTCGTTTTTTCACTATTTTTGACCGGGAAACCCCCAATGAAAAACAGAAAAGAGATCGTCATGGAGAACGGAAACAGAATCTGCGCCCTGTTCGGCATCCGCTACCCGATCGTCTCGGGCGGCATGGTCTGGTGCAGCGGCTGGCGGCTGGCAGCCGCCGTCAGCGAAGCGGGCGGACTGGGGCTCATCGGCTCGGGGTCGATGACTCCCGAGCTGCTGCGCGAACACATCCGCCGCTGCCGCGCAACAACGGCAAAACCCTTCGGCGTGAACGTCCCGCAGATGTACCGCTATACGGACCAGATCATGGAAGTTATCATCGAGGAACGCGTCCCTGTGGTCTTCACCTCGGCAGGCAGTCCGAAACGGTGGACCGCACGGCTGCACGAGGCCGGCTGCAAGGTGGCCCACGTGGTCTCGAGTTCCGCCTTCGCCCGCAAAAGCGAGGAGGCCGGGGTCGATGCCGTCGTGGCCGAAGGCTTCGAGGCCGGAGGGCACAACGGCCGCGAGGAGACCTCGACGATGGTGCTCGTGCCCCACGTCCGGGCAGCGGTCTCGCTGCCGCTGCTGGCCGCGGGCGGCATCGCCACGGGCCGCGGCATGCTGGCCGCCTTCGCCCTTGGCGCCGAGGGCGTGCAGATCGGCACACGCTTCGCACTCACCGAGGAGAGTTCGGCCAGCGAAGCCTTCAAGCGCCGCTGCACCTCCCTCTGTGAGGGCGACACGATCCTCGCGCTCAAGAAGCTCAGCCCCACCCGGCTGGTCCGCAACGAATTCTGCCGCGCCGTCGAGGAGGCCGAAGCGCGCGGCGCCACGGCCGGGGAGCTCTCCGAACTGCTGGGCCGCGGGCGTTCGAAACGCGGCATCTTCGACGGCGAACTCACGGAGGGCGAGCTGGAGATCGGACAGGTCGCCTCGCTGCTGCGCGACCTGCCTCCGGCCGGCGAGGTCGTCCGGAACCTGGTTGCAGAATTCGACGCGGCCCGCCGCCGGCTGGCGGAACTCTGATCCCGGCATACAGACGCAGCCCCGTCCGACGTATCGGACGGGGCTGCGCATATCCATACGAACCGGGGTCAGTTCCCGAGCTTCATCACATCGTCGATACCCATCTCGCGATAGGTTGTCGCCAGCTCCTCCGAGCGGTCCGAGATGACCAGCAGCTTGTCGCCCAGGTGCAGTTCGGTCTTGCCCTGCGGCACGAAATAGTCGCCGTCGCGGCAGATCATCATCACCAGCGTATTCTCCGGCAGCACGATCTCGCGCAGCGTCCGCCCGCTCTCAAGCATGCTCTCGTTCACCTCGACCTCCGTGAGCGCCGACTTCACCTGCTCGTTCATGTCCACGCCGAAGGCCGGCTCCCGCTCCTCGTAGGCCAGTCCCAGCAGGTTGGCCATGCCGCTGACGGTCGTACCCTGCACGACGAGCGAGAGGATCGTCGAGAGGAAGACCACATTGAAGAGCAGGTCGGCATACTCGACGTTGCCCATGAGCGGATAGATGGCAAAGAGAATCGGCACGGCCCCGCGCAGCCCAACCCACGAGACATAGAGCCGTGCCCGCGTCGAGAAATTGCGGAACGGCGCCAGGCTTGCGAAGACGGCCAGCGGCCGGGCCACGAGGATCAGGAACGCCCCCACGGAGAGTCCCAGGATCAGCACATCGGGCTCCAGCAACTCCTTGCTGTTCACGAAGAGGCCCAGCGTCAGGAACATCACGATCTGCATCACCCACGTGAACCCGTCGAAGAAGACCGTAAGGGGCCGCTTCTGCACCAGCTTGTGGTTGCCGACCACCAGTCCGGCGAGGTAGACGGCCAGATAGCCGTTGCCGCGGATGAGGTCCGTAAAGGCGAACGAGAAGAAGACGAAGGCCAGCAGCAGCACGACGTAGAGCGAGTGATTGACCAGGTTGATGCGGTTGATCGTCCATACGGCCAGCCGCCCGATCAGGTAGCCCGACAGGGCGCCGACGACCAGCTGCACGACCAGATAGAGCATGCCCACACCGAGGTCCACATGCCCCGATGCCGGTCCCGAGAGCACACCGACAAGCAGAACGGTGAGCATGTAGGCCATTGGGTCGTTCGAGCCGCTCTCGAGCTCGAGCAACGGACGGAGGTGCTGCCTCAACCCCTGTTTCTTGCTTCGCAGGATCGAGAAGACCGACGCCGAATCGGTCGAAGACATCGTCGAAGCCAGCAGCAGGGCCAGCGCGAAGGGCATCTCAAGGCCGATCCACGGAGCGATGAGCCACACGAATCCGGCCAGGATGAGGGCCGTGAGCAGCACGCCCACCGTCGCCAGCACGACACCCGGCCCGACGATGGGGCGGATTTCGGAGACCTTCGTGTCCATGCCGCCCGTGAAGAGGATCACGCAGAGCGAGATCATGCCGATGAACTGCGTGATGTCGGTCGAGCGGTAGGAGATGAAGTCCAGGCCGAAGAGCATGCCGACCCCGAGGAAGAGCAGCAGGGCCGGGGCACCGAAGCGGTAGGCCAGCTTGCCGGCGACCACCGCCACAAAGAGCAGCAGGGCGCCGATCAATACGATATTTTCACCAGTGAGACTGATCATGAGTCAAATGCGTTTCGAATCGGGGATACAGTGCCGGCGGCACGGTCGTCTGCCGCGTATCCGCTCCGGCGCATCGGGAACAAAGGTACGACAAATTTCCCGCATTCTCGGCACCTGCCGACAAAACAGGCGGGAAACGCATGCAAAAGGAGCCGAACGCACCACCGGGGCGCACGGGGCAAATGCGGCATCGGAATCCGGCTACTGGGGAATAAAGGTATAGGTGATGGTTCCCTGATGGCGGGCCGGCGCCTTCGGGTCGATGTTGAAGGTCGAAACACGTGCGGCATGCAGGGCGGCCTCGCGCATGCAGTCGTCGCCGCCCGAGACGATCCGGGCGCCGATCACCTCGCCGCCCCGGCTGACCGTGATGGCCACCACCACCTCGCCGCCGCCTTCGCAGCGGTAGGCCGGTATGCTCAGATCGACCGACTGCCGCACCGGATCGGTCAGCGAGAACGACACCGTCACCCGACCCTTGACCTTGCGATCGCGGTGTTCGCCCGACGCCTCGTCGGCCGTGCGGCCGCGACGGATCGCCGCCTCCTCGGCCAGGCCCTGCTCGTAGGCCTCGCGGTTGGCCCGCATCCGCTCCTCGGCCGCGGCAGCTGCATCGTTCAGCGCCGCGGTATTGGTGCCGCGATCGTCCTTGAGCTGCTCGTTGAGTTCGTTTTCGTTCGAGACCGTATTGCGGACGCTCCGCCAGTCAAACTCCTCGGCGGCCTGCCGCTCGCGCACCTCCTGCTCGAGTCGGGCCCGCTCGGCCTCGAGTTCGGCCAGCGACTGCAGTTCGATATACATGCCCTGCTGGTGGGGACGCTCCCCGATGACGATCTTCGACGAGACGAAGACGATCATCAGCACCAGATAGGCGATCAGCGTGACGCACAGCCCGATCCGGTGGTCGTAGGCCCACGATCCGGCATCCTCGCGCCGGTTGTCGAAGGGCAGTTGCAGGCGCGGTTTGCGCGGCCTTGCGCCGTTCCGCTGCACCGGAGTACCGCCGCCGGGAGCCGCCCTGCGGCGGCCCGCTTCCGGACCTGCCGCTCCGGCCTGATTCCCGGTCCGAACCCCCTTCGGAGGGAACTCCTCCCCGGCAGCCGTTTCTTCCGCAATCACTTCCGAAATCCGTTCCACTCCGTCCCCGCGTCTCTCTCCGCGCTGCGGCTTTTGGGCCGGACGGCGGTCACCGGACGGTTCTCCGGCCGGGAAGAGCCGCGGCGGTGCGACCGACACCGGGGCGTCGTCATCGAGTTCGATGACCTCCGGCCCCGCATCCTCCCCGGTACGCCGGACGGCGGAGGAGTCCGCAGCCCGCATACCGCCCTGCACCGGCCGGCCGGCGCACTCCGACCCGCCGCCCAGGTCGATGAGCTCCAGCTCCTCGCCTGCAGCCGGTCCGGCGACGGCTCCGCCCTCCCGCTGCGGCGCGGCTGACGCCCCGACGGGGTCCAACGGATTCGTTTCTGGTTTCGGACTCATGTTCTGTTCGGATTTCGCAGGGCAAAAATAGCGATTTTTATCGGTTTTCGCCACCTTGCCCGAAAATTAACCCCGACAAGCGAAATGAACCGGAAATTTGTTTTTGCGACCGACATGCATTATCTTTGCCGATAATTATTACAAAGAACCACTTATGTCAACGAAACAACAAACGCTGAAGGCCCCGATCTCGTTCTCGGGAAAGGGACTGCATACGGGCGTGCAGGTGACGATGACGATCCATCCCGCAGAAGCCGGCCGGGGCATCGTATTCCGCCGCACCGATATCGAAGGACAGCCGGAGATCCCGGCACTTTGCGACTACGTGGTGGACACCTCGCGCGGCACGACGATCGAAGCCGGCGGCCACCGTGTCAGCACCATCGAGCACGTCATGTCGGCCCTCTGGACCCTCGGCGTGGACAACGCCCTGATCGACATCGACGCCCCGGAGACCCCGATCCTCGACGGTTCGGCCCGCGAATACGCCCGCGCCATCACCGAAACGGGGCTCGTGGATCAGGATGCCGAGCGCAACTACTATCACGTGACCGAGAAAATGGTCTACACGATTCCCGAAAAGGGCACGGCGATCATCCTCTACCCCGACGACGAATTCTCCGTCTCGGTCCATGTGGACTACAACTCGAAGGTGATCGGCAACCAGTACGCGACGCTCGAGCCGGGCGACGACTACGCCTCGAAGATCTCCCCGTGCCGCACGTTCGTCTTCCTGCACGAACTCGAGCCGCTCATGAAGATGAACCTCA
>OLZE01000207.1_pt1 | contig 44729 bp, 32 predicted proteins | sample 1674091 | NCBI WGS metagenome assembly OLZE01 (sample SAMEA103958143, study PRJEB25191) | human gut metagenome | biome: human-associated habitat [ENVO:00009003]; feature: intestine environment [ENVO:2100002]; material: feces | place: Germany | collected 2013/2015
GTATCGCTGAAAATTCCCCAATAAGGCAAGGGGCAAGCCCCTCTGCACACCCCATCGGGGACGGCATTTGCCGCCCCCGAAGATACAAAAAAATCATTGTTGCACAAGCCAAAAAAGAAAGGAAGAATATATGGGTTTCGTAGTTTTACACATGGAAAAGGCGCACGGCAGCGACAGCGGAACGACCGCACATATCGAGCGTTTCATCATACCGAAGAACGCCGACCCCACACGCACGCACCTAAACCGCAGGCTCATCGGCTACCCCGACGGAGTGAAAGACCGTTCGGCGGCTGTTCAGAGAAGACTGGAAGAAGCGGGGCTGACACGCAAAATCGGAAGCAACCAAGTACGGGCAATCCGCATCAACGTGTCGGGAACGCACGAGGACATGAAGCGGATAGAGGAAGAGGGGCGTTTGGACGAGTGGTGCGCCGACAATCTGAAATACTTCGCCGACACGTTCGGAAAGGAGAACATCGTGGCGGCTCACCTGCACAGGGACGAGGAAACGCCGCACATACACGTTACGCTCGTCCCCATCGTCAAGGGAGAGCGAAAGCGCAGGAAAAGGGAGGAACAGACGAAGAAGCGATACCGCAAGAAGCCGACCGACACCGTGAGGCTGTGCGCAGACGATATTATGACACGGCTGAAATTGAAGTCCTACCAAGATACCTATGCCGAAGCGATGGCAAAATACGGGCTGCAAAGGGGCATAGACGGCTCGAAGGCTCGCCACAAGTCCACGCAGCAGTATTATCGGGATATACAGAAACTCGCCGACAATTTCAAAGCGGAAGTGGTGGATTTGCAACAGCAGAAAGAAACGGCACGGGAGGAACTAAGACGGGCGAAAAAAGAGATACAGACCGAGAAGCTGAAAGGGGCGGCAACCGTCGCAGCCGCCAACATCGCCGAGAGCGTCGGTTCTCTTTTCGGCAGTAACAAGGTCAAGACGCTGGAAAGGGAGAACACCGCCCTGCATAGGGAGGTAGCCGACCACGAGGAAACCATCGAAGCCCTGCAAGATAGGATACAGACCATGCAGGCAGACCACAGCCGGGAGATACGGGAAATGCAGCAAAAGCACGGCAGGGAGATAGCGGATAAGGAAGCGAAACACAAAGAGGAAATATCGTTTCTGAAAGCGGTAATTGCAAGGGCAGCGACATGGTTTCCCTATTTCCGTGAAATGCTCCGTATCGAAAACCTATGCCGCCTTGTCGGGTTCGATGAAAGGCAGACCGTAACGCTCGTCAGTGGCAAGCCATTGGAGTATGCCGGGGAACTCTATTCGGAGGAACACAAGCGGAAATTCACGACTGAAAAGGCAGGGTTTCAAGTGCTGAAAGACCCCACGGACGGGACGAGATTGGTTCTTGCCATTGACCGAAAGCCCATTGCCGAGTGGTTCAAGGAACAGTTCGGGAAGTTAAGACAGAACATACGACGACCTATACAACCGCAAAGGAAAAGCAAGGGATTCAAGCTATAAATGTTAAATCCTGACCGATTTGCCGAAAAAAGTGCAGTGCGCCGTTCGTGGTGTACCGCACTTTTTTTATATTTGTTTCCAAGGTGATATACTTAAAGAAAATAACAGCGAAAACCGCAGATAATTACGTTTAAATATGAATGCTTTCAAGTATGAACTAATAGTGGATGAACCGTGGAACTTTAATCATAACGGAAGTAATGTTTTGCATGGTGTAGTGGTAAAGCAATTTTCCCCTACGTTTCTTCTTTTCAAATCTGATAACTTATTAAGTTGTCAAGGAAAAGAAAGCCATATACTTATTTTGAAACCCAGATATGAGAAAGAGGCTTTCGATTTGGAGAGTGATGATGAAATTGTCGTGGGTGGTGCCTTGTATCTGAAAGATGAATATGAGGGTGAAGATGAAAAATATTTAATGTCTATCTGTAAATATGTTCTTATTGGAAGACTAAAAAAATAAATATTAGCAACAATTATCTAAATTGCTAAATGTAGTTAGCTGAAACACATTAGTAGCGCAATAGTGAGAAGATGGAATTATTAAATGAAAAGATAAGAAATGATGGATTCTATTCAGTTGGATTTAATCCTTTAGTTGAACAATACATAATGATAGTCATTATCTGTCATTGGTTTTGGTTTGAACGATATTATCTGATCAGCAAAGAAGAATATGAATGGTTTGATAGTGCGATTCAAAAACTGGATGGTTTAGCCCATGATTGCTATAAACAAGGAGTTAAACATCCCCGGTTTTATTGCTCTGAATTGGAATGTGAGAATACAACAGAACAAGAAACGAATCTTAAAAATATTACTAATAAACAGCAAACCGACTGAATAAGCTGAACGCTGCCGAACATTACTGACTAAGGAAAATGAATTATGGAAAAAGAAATAAGAAAAATCCTTTTAGAAATAATAGAATTATTAGAAATTGTGGGTGAATACGATTGGAGAACTACTCTCAAAAGATTGTATGCAGACAATGTTTCTCCTCAAAAGGATTGGCTAAGAAAAATTAAAAGTCTATTTGGCGGAATGGGGTCATTTACAGATTTGGTTTTAATGAGAAATGGTATCTTTTGTATTGATGAAAACAATAAATTAGACCAACTACGTGATAGATTATACAATAGAATGGCACAATCTTTTGTTGAACTTAATAATTCAGAGAAAAGTCAGTAACAAACGGGTAAATCGCCCATAAAAAGGTCGATTATCCGCCAGGCATTCCAATAATAGAAAATTAAAAATGAAAAATAAATTAATTGATGAATTGGAGAAAACTATAGAATTCCTACATCAGACAGGTTGGCATAAACAAGCGGTTTGGTATGAGAATAAGTTGAAACTAATAAAAGAAAGTGAAGAAGGCTGCGCATCCTTTTATCAAAACCTCCATGAAGTTGATGCTTCACTTACAGGCATGGGGTCGTTCTCTGATCTACCAGTGAAACAAGAGTTTGTTGATCAACAATGGGATTTGGTAGAAAGAATCCATCAATTAATTTTAGAAAACATTGGTAACAATCACCTAAACTGCTAAACGCAGTTAGCTGAAACACATTAGCTGCAAAACATTAGAAAATGAGAACACCTATCATAATCATACTTTTGGCGACCGTATTTGCCGCAAGTTGCGGGGAGCCACCTATGCCGCCGTCGGACGAGGAAATGATACGCCACTTCGCTACGCACGAGGCAACGTTCCGCAAGGTGTACGAAATCATGGCAGAGAGTTCAGAAGGGAGCTTTCACTACCCGTCACTTTCTCCTGACGGGGTCATTATACTTGATTCAACAGAACAAAGCGATACATCCCATGAAACGAATGACGAACAAGACATCCCGGTTTATGGGTTGCTGAAGCCAGACCGACTCCTGCTTGACTCCTTGTTGTCAGAGATTGGATGCGGTCTTGTCCTTGTTGACCGCAGGGAATGGGAAACGGCGGATTCGGTATATGTGAGCCTCGTTATGCCGTACTATTCCCACGGCATCGTGGACGCCGGAACATCCAAGAGTTTCGTTTACGATCCCGGATTGAGAAGCCATCGGAACATCCATATCACCGAACACGGCGACCTGAATGAGATCTACCGCAGGACGTACAACGACACCACGCTGTATAAACCTATTAAGTGGAACTGGTACATTAAATTAGACCATTCACGATAACTTTTTTTCTTTTTCCGCAAGTTGATTTTATAAAATTGCCGCCGAAAGTTCGTACTTTCGGAAAAAGATGTTATATTTGCAAATGAAAGAGTTATTTGACAGCATAGCAACGCAAAACGCTGAAATTCGCACAGTTGCTAAATCGTTACCTCTATTTTTCAAATAATTCGCTAAAAGTTTATTTCCCAATCGGTTAAGTCAAACCGACAAAAATCTAAAATAAATAATTTTAGTTATTCGAGCGATATTGCTCACTAAAATCTACGCAATTAATTGCGGTTCAGGCCAAAAGAGAAGTCCCTTAATTCTTCGCGCGTGGAAAGTCTGCAAAACAGGTATTCGGCGGGCAGAAAAGTCCAATGATTATACTTTTTCAGATCCGCCGAGGAGGTTTCCAGACAGATGCGGCCATCGGCGTCCCGGTCGTTGACGATTCCCCACAGCGAAGTTCCGCTTTCGCAACCGGGGTCGGTCGCATGGAACAAATAGACATCGCCAATACGAAATTTGCAGGTTTTTATAGTCATATCAGGTTCGTTAGATTTCTATGGCGGCAAAGGTGATAATCATAAAACGAATCTCCAAGCCGTGTAGTAACTGTAACGATATTAAAAGGATCGAGGGGTTTAAATGAAAAATCCGGATGCAATTCGCATCCGGATTTTTATTATTCGGCCGACCATCTGCGATTGAATTCTTCGGTCAGGCGGACGACCTGCCCAAACAAGAGCGTCAATTCCTGGGTATATTTCTCCAGCCGTGCCAGTAAAGCCACGGCACGGCGGTCGTTGAAATTGGTGTGGATGGCTTTGACGGTCTGGTTGTAGTTGACCCCGACTCCTTTCCCCAAGCTGCGCAGGCAAGAAGCTAAAATTGCGGTCGCCCCGGTGCCCGGACAATAGCTATCAGTGTCCGAGCCTCCCAATCCCACAGGCGGGGCAAGCCGTCAAAACGCCGGATATTGAATCCGCATACCCAGAGGCAACTCTAATTCCCGTTTACCAAAACGGCAAACAGCCGAATATTCAACGCACTGAAAAACAAGATGTTGATTTTCAGTGCGAGTTAACATACATCTCATTTCAACCCCGGTGGACTTGAATTACACCCGCAATTAGGTAATTTTGTATGAGCACAAAAAACTCCCGGCGGACGAATGCTCCGACGGGATTTGCGGAACTTGCGAAACGAATGAACCTGACCTACCAACCTGCGGAGAAACCGTTGATGCAGCTCTTACGCCCTTTCCCGGGCGGCGGGACGACCCGTCCCGTCGCCGCCGTGCGTTTTGTCCCCGACCGTCCCGCATCGGGTTCGGGCCGCATCTCCCGCACCGTGGGACACGCCCGGGGAATTCCGGATAAAAACCGCCGCAACCAACGCATCAACCTATTAAATATACACCCTACTAAAACCAACATTCATGAAAAACTTCTACTGCAAATGCCGGTTACACTTATGGCTCGCCTGCCTGACGGCAGGAATCGGGCTGTCAGCGTGCTCTGACGGCGATGAGGGGGGGGGAATTCGGGATACCAGCCCGACAAACCCATCGAGCTCGAATCGTTCTATCCTAAAACCGGGCCGATAGCGACCCAGGTAATCATCAAGGGCAGGAACTTCGGCACCGACGCCAAAGCCCTCAATGTCTTTTTCAACGAAAAACGCGCGGCCGTAATCTCCTCGACGGGAGACCGCATGCTCGTCCTTGCACCCAAGCTCCCGGGCGAAGAGTGCGTCATCTCGGTCTCCGTGGGTGAGAACGAGCAGAACAAGGTACAGTTCGACGAACTGTTCGACTACATCATCCAGACCAATGTTTCCACGATCGCCGGGGGCATGAAGGGCACCACCATGCCCGAAGGAACCACCTCGCTGATCGGGTCGTATTTCTCGTCGAAGCCCGAATCGGGAATCGCCGTCGACAAGCACGACAACCTCTACGTCCGCTTCAGCATAGACGACGGAGCCAAGCACCGCGTCTACATGATGAACGAGGAGGCCGGAAATATCAAAGTCCTCAACGATTTCGGCATCCTCGTAACGGGTATCCTCCTGAGCACCGACCTGGCCACAGGCAATGTATATTGGTACCACACCAACATCGGGAACAAGGGATACGGTTATTTCGACCCAGTCGCCGACTACGCCAACACGAACATGGGAGACATCAAGTGGGATCACGACCTGTTCTATACCGACGGCAATTTCGCTCCCGTGTGGAGTGCCATCCAGACCTTCACGATGTGCCCGGCCGACAATAAATTCTACTTCTACACCAACGAGGGCGTCGTGGCCCGCTGGGATCCCGCCACCGGAAAGGGCGAGGATCTCACACCTCCCGGCCGCTTCATAGACTCCCAGGGCGACATCATGGGCGTCGTCTTCGATCCGCGTGACCCCAACATCGTCTATTTCGCCAACCAGGGCCAGCACTGCATCTACAAGCACGACATCGCCGCTGGTACCATCGAATTGTGGGCCGGGCGGAAAAACACGGCGGGCTATCTGGACGGGCCGCTCGCCGAGGCGCAGTTCAACTACCCCTGCCAGATGTGCGTAGACCCCGAAGGCGAGGCCATCTACGTAACGGACAGGGAGAATCACTGTATCCGTAAGATCACGCTCTCGAACGGCTACGTCTCCACGTTTGCGGGGACGCCCAAATCGTCCGGCTATGTGAACGGCCCTGCCGACGCGGCCAAATTCAACAAACCGGTCGGCCTGGCCATCACCGCGGAAGGCAACCTCTACATCGGCGACAGCGAGAACTATGCCATCCGCCGCATAGCCATCGAATAAGTGGGTTTATTCACCTAACAATCCTAAACAGACATGAAGCGAATTCTAATGATATGCGCCTTCCTGTTCGCCCTCGCGGTGCAGGCAGGTGCCCAGAGCAAACAGCAACAGCAGCAGCCGGTCGAGGTGAACGGACTGGTCGTGGATTCGGACGACGTCCCCATCGTCGGCGCCACGGTCTATATCAAGGACGAGCCGGGCATCGGCTCCATCACCAATTCGGAAGGCCGGTTCAAACTCACCGCCAAACTGTACAATACGCTGGCCGTATCGTTCATGGGGTACGAAACCGCCGAACAGATCATCACTTCGGCGGCCGACGTCAAGATCACCCTCCGGGAAGGCAACCAGATGGAAGAGGTCGTCGTCATCGGTATGGGTACGCAGCGCAAAGTCAGCGTGACGGGCGCCGTGGCGGTGGTCGACACCAAAGACCTCGAACTGCCCGCGACGAATATCGTCAACACGCTCGGCGGCCGCGTCCCGGGCGTGATTTCCATCCAGTCGAGCGGTGAGCCGGGGCGGAACATCTCCGAATTCTGGGTGCGCGGCATCGGCACGTTCGGCGCCAACAGCGGCGCCCTGGTGCTGATCGACGGACTGGAAGGCAACCTGAGCCAGATCGACCCGGCCGACGTCGAGAGCTTCTCGGTGCTCAAGGACGCCGCCGCAACGGCCGTCTACGGCAGCCGCGGTGCGAACGGCGTGGTGCTCGTGACCACCAAGCGCGGAAAACAGGAGCAGCTCAAAATCACCTTCCGCTCGAACTACACCATCTCCGAACTGCGCCGCCTGCCCCGCTACGTGGGTGCCACGCAGTATGCCGAAATGGCGAACGAAGCAGCCGTAGCCTCGGGCATGAGCCCGATCTACGACGACACGCAGATGGACATCATCCGCTACGGGCTGGATCCCGACCTCTACCCCGACATCGACTGGCAGGACGTGATCCTCAACCCCACCTCGTTCCAGCACACGCAGTATGTCAGTGCACAGGGCGGCGGCAACATCGCCCGCTATTTCGCCAGCCTGGGCATGTCGCAGGAATCGTCGGCCTACAAGAGCATGGACGACAGCAAATACAACAAGGGTGTCGGCTACGACACCTATAATTTCCGCACCAACATCGACATCAACCTGACCAAAACGACGCAGATCTACCTGGGTGCCATGGGCTTCATGTCGGTGAACAAGCGTCCGAGCATGGGTAAGAAGTACAGCCGCACCGACACGTCGCTCACCGACTGGATCTGGGATTCGCAGTCCAAGACGACCCCGCTGATGTACCCGCTGCGCTATTCGAGCGGCGAGCTGCCCGCCTCGGGTTCGGACAGCGACATCCCGCCCCACGTACTGCTCAACTACACGGGCAACACCGTGGAGAACAAAAGCCGCACGCTCTTCAACATCGGCATAAAACAGGATTTGTCGATGCTCACCGAAGGGCTGAACATCGAGGCCACCGGTTCGTGGGATTCCCAGTCGCTCTACGGCGAAAGCCGCTACTCCATGCCGGCCCTCTACCTGGCACGCGAGCGCAACCAGAAAGGCGAGCTGATCCTTTCGGAACAGGTCACCGAGGCTTCGGTGCAGTATAACTCCGAGGCATGGAACTGGCGGAAACTCTATTTCGACGCCAAAGTCAACTACGACCGCACCTTCGGGAACCACCGCGTAGGCGGCTTGTTGTTCTACTACCTGGAAAGCACGACCGAATCGGGTGCCGACAGTTCGATGAACGCCATCGCAAGGCGTTACCAGAGCCTTTCGGGACGCTTCACCTACGGCTTCAAGGATACCTATTTCCTCGATGTGAACTTCGGCCTGAACGGTTCGGAGAACTTCCAGAGCGGCCGGCAGTACGGATTCTTCCCGGCCGTGGCCGTGGGCTGGGTTCCCACGCAGTACGAATTCATGAAGCGGATCAAGTGGATCGGCTTCATGAAGATCCGCGCCTCGTACGGTATGGTGGGTAACGACCGGATTTCCAGCGTGCGCTTCCCCTACCTGACGATCATCGAAGAGAAGACCGACGGCACGCCGTGGGGCGGTTCGGGCGTACTGACCGAGAACCGCGTGGGCGCCGACAACCTGGCGTGGGAGAAAGCCAAGAAATTCGACATCGGTATGGATCTCCACCTCTTCGGCGACCGCTTCACCATGACGGTGGACTATTTCCGCGACCGCCGTGAGGGCATCTTCCAGGAACGCGCCCAGATTCCGGACTACGTGGGCGTCATCAGCATGCCCTACGGGAACGTCGGGAGCATGACCAGCTGGGGCGGCGACGGGAACTTCGAATATTTCCAGCCCCTCGGCAAAAACTTCCATTTCACGCTGCGCGGTAACTTCACGCTCTCGAAGAACAAGATCAACAACTGGGAAGAGGCCACGCAGCCTTATCCCTACCTGAGCAAGACCGGGTTCTCGAACGACGTGCAGCGGGGATTCATCTCCCTGGGACTCTTCAGGGATCAGCAGGACGTGGACATGAGCCCCGAGCAGTTCGGCACGGTACGCCCGGGCGACATCAAGTACAAGGACGTGAACGGCGACGGCGTGATCACCGACGACGACAAGGTGCCCCTGTTCGCCTATTCCGGCATCCCGCAGTTCATGTACGGATTCGGCGCCGAAGTCCGCTACAAGAACTGGACGCTCAACGTCCTGTTCAAAGGTACGGGCAACAACTATTTCCTCTACGGGGACAAGGACGGCTCGAAATTCGACGGTTACATTCCCTTCAACGGCGGATACAAGGGCAACGTACTGGCCCTGGCCTACAATCCGGCCAACCGCTGGACTTCGGCCGACTACTCGGGCAACCGGGCGACCGAGAACCCCAATGCGCGGTTCCCGCGCCTTTCCTACGGCAACAACGCCAACAACACCAAACCCTCGACCTTCTGGAAAGGCAATGCCCGCTATCTGCGCCTGCAGGAACTGAGCCTGAACTACAACCTGCACACGCCGGGACTGCGCAAAGCGCTCGGCCTGCAATCCATCGACTTCCAGATCATGTGCGAGAACCTCGCGGTATGGGACGGCGTGGAGATTTTCGACCCCGAGCAGGCCATGCAGACCGGGCACGCCTACCCGATCCCGCGCCGCTTCTCGCTGCAGATTTACCTGAACTTCTAACCCGAATCTCTCCTAAGAACATAAACTACCATGAAAAAATCATTCATCATACCCCTCGCGCTGGTCGGCCTGCTCACCGCGTCGTGCAACTTCCTGAACGTGGACGACTATTTCGAGGACACCTTCTCCGAAGAGCGTATCTTCGAGAGCCAATACAACATCGAGCGCTATTTCAACGGTGCGGTGAACCAGCTGCCCAAAGAGGGCCGCATCTACTACTGGTGCAGCGTCCCCGGCGCCACCGGGTCTGACGAGGCCGTCAGTTGCGGGACATTCTACAACGGCATCCTGGACGTCTCCTTCCCCGGCACGGAGCTGACCACCGACAAGATCACCTACACCGAGACGGGCGGCTGGGACTGGAATTTCAATGTCTGGCCCAACTGCTACAAGGTCATCCGCAAGGTGAACACCATCCTGCCCCACATCGACGAGGTGCCCGACATGAACGCCTTCGACAAAATGGAGTTCCGTGCACGCGCACGTTTCCTGCGGGCTTATGCCTACTACTGGATACTCCAGAACCAGGGCCCCATGATCCTCGTAGGCGACCAGGTTCTCAACACCAACGAAACGCCCGACTATTACCAGGCCGAGCGCAGCACCTACGACGAATGCGTGGATTACATCTGCTCCGAGCTCGAAGCCGCTGCGGAAAGCCTCGAAACCGAGCAGCCGTTGGATCTCTTCGGCAGCCCGACCAAAGGCGCCGCGCTGGCGCTGGTCGCACGCCTGCGCCTGCAGGCCGCGAGCCCGCTTTTCAACGGCGGAGCCGCCGCACGCCGTTATTTCGGGGCTTTCAAGCGTAAATCCGACGGGGTGCACTACATCTCCCAGACCTACGACGAAAGCAAGTGGGCCGTGGCAGCCGCCGCGGCCAAGCGCGTCATCGACCTGGGCATCTACCGCCTGCATACGGTTCCGGCCGACGAATACACCCTGCCCCTGCCCTCGAACGTCCCCTCCGATCCCTTCCCAGCGGGTGCGGGCGGCATCGACCCCTTCCGTTCCTACTCGGAAATGTTCACCGGCGAAACGACGAACGTGACCAACCCGGAGCTGATCTGGGGCACGACGCAGAACATCACCGACCAGCAGGACGTCGTATTCCCGCTCAAGTTGGGCGGCAACAGTTCGATCAGCATCCCGCAACGCATCGTCGACGCCTACCGCATGGCCGACGGCCGCGACATCAACAACGCGAGCGCCGAGTACCCCTACGAGGATCGCCCCTACGACCAGACCTGCGTCACCGCAGCCGACAAGCAGATATCGAAGAACTACACCCTGCCCGGCGGCACCTACAAGGCCTATGACAACCGCGAGCCGCGGTTCTACGCGAGCATCGGTTTTTCGGGTACCCTGTGGCAGATGCAGTCTACGACCTCGGAAGAGATGCGGAACAAGATCGTCGAGTACTACAACGGCGCCAATGCCGGTAAAAACCAGGCGGGCGTAACCAACATCTACAACCTGACGGGATACACCTGCTACAAGTACGTCCACCCGCGCGACGCGCGTACGGGCAGCAACGCCCGCACGGTTCAGAAGACCTTCCCGCTGATCCGCTACGCCGAAATCCTGCTCTCCTACGCCGAGGCGCTCAACAACCTGACCAAGACCCACGAGGTCAACGGCCAAAGCTACTCGCGCGACCTGACCGCCATGGCCGGGGCTTTCAACCAGGTGCGTTACCGCGCCGGGCTCCCGGGCGCCGACGCCGGCGAACTGGTGGACGCCACCAGTTTCAACGAGCTGATCCGGCGCGAACGCATGGTCGAGTTCCTCCACGAAAACCGCCGCTACTACGACATCTGCCGCTGGGGCATTTTCGAGGAACTGGAACGCGAGCCGCTGACGGGCCTGAACGTCGAAGCCGGAAAATGGGAGGGATTCTACGCCCCGACGGTCATCTCGTACCGTACGATCCGCGAACGGACATTCAAGTCCAAGTACATGTTCATGCCGCTGCACCGCAACGAGCTGCGCAAAGTACCGAGCCTGGATCAGAACCCGGGCTGGGAGAAATAGTCAATTCCAAAAAATTCAGAAGATGAAAGCATTCAGCAAAATAACGATACTCGCCGCTGCGGCCGCCTTCCTCTGCTCCTGTGAAATGGAGTATTACAAGGAGGAGCTTTACCGCAAGGAGATATTCATTGTCAGCGGCGAAAACAACATCCTCGGGCAGGAGTTCGAATACGGCGAGAAGGGCTTCCAGGGAGAGCTGGCCATCTATGCCAGCGGCACGACGGGGCTCGACCAGAACGTCACCGTCAAACTCGGGCTGGACTTCGAGGCGATCGGCGAGTACAACAAACGCAATTTCGACACGAAGTTCGAGGAATACGCGATGGAACTTCCCGCCGAATACTATACGATCGACCCCATGAGCGTCGAGATGGAGGCCGGCAGCTGTTCGGCGAGCCTCCCGATCAACGTCAGGGTAGACGAGCTGCTCCCCGACCAGACCTATTTCATTCCGCTGCGCATCGAGTCCGTATCGTCCTGTATGCCCTCGGCCACCAAGAATTTCGTACTTTTCGAGATCCAGCGCAGGAACAACTACGCCACGACCAAGAGCAGCACCTACTACACCATGACCGGCACCACGCAGACCGGCTGGATCGTCGACAACATCTTCGGCTCAAACACCCGGCGCCAGGCGATCAACTCCTCGAAGCTGGTCATCCCCGTGGGTGAGCGCTCGGTGCGCATCCTCCCGGGCGCCACGGCCGCCAACGACAAGGTGACGACCCGCAACAACAGCCTGCGCGTGACGGTCGACCCCGAATCGTGGGTGAACGTCCCCGTCTACGTCGAAGGCGAAATCACGGACGAGGTCGTACCCATGCAGCGAGTCTCCATAACCCCCTATCTCGACAGCCAGGATGCCATCCGGGTCTCGGCCTCGCCGCTCAACGACTCTACCTACGACCCTGCGACCGGCACGTTCTACCTCTACTACCGTTACCAGCTCGCCACCGAAAGCGGGAATACCTGGCACGAAGTACGCGAGACGATGACCCGCTCCCAATACTAATCCTTATCGCAACGAACCATGAAAAGAAATATCATAGCATTCTGCATATTCTGCCTGTGTACGGGCTCCCTGGCCGCGTGCAACGACTTCGACAACCCGGCGATCCCCGACGACGAGGCGCCTGAAGTTACCCCGGCCCCCGTTCCGCCCGCCATCGACCCGTCGTGGAATTTGGTACAGATGCCCGACGAGGGAGGGCAGAATCCCCGCGTCTTCGTCTACAAGGACAAGAAATACGATGCCCTCTTCACCCGTACGCTGGGCTGGAACGGCGGCGACGGCGTGCTCACCACGGCACTGCCCGGCGGCCATGTCTTCTGGTCGTTCAACGACAGTTTCTACGGCGTGGTGGACGGCAAGACCCGCGCCCGGGGCAGTTGCAGCTTCCCGCGCAACAGCCTGATGATCCAGAAAGGGGCGACGATCGCCTCCGGACAGGAGAGCGACGACGACCTGGTATGGCTGGCCGACTACGTGCAGACGGACAACCCCTCGGGCGAACGCTACTACCAGGCCCGCACCCACATCCGCCATCCGAAAGCCTCCCTCTCCGATGCCGAGATCCAGAAAGGCGAAATCGACCAGGACTACTGCTACTGGGCCGGCGATGCCGTCGTATATGACGACCCCGCGCACGGAAAGATCCTGCAAATGCTCTGGACGGGCGTGGAACCCGGATCGCTGAAAAACATCGACGGATGCCTGCGCGAGTACAGCCTCGAAGGCGAGCCGGGCGACGGGCGGTACATGTCGGTGCTTTCGACCGACTACAATTTCAAATCCGACGGCCTGGGTTACGGCTCGACCATGTTCGAAGACACCGAAGGGGGACATATCTACCTCTATACGACCAAACAGGTGAACCTCGTTTCGCGCGTGCTGGTGGCCCGCACAGAGACGCTCGACCTGGGCAGCCCGTGGTCGTACTACATCCGCGACCTGAGCGGCGACTACCATTGGCAGAGCTCCGTGCCGAGCAACGAGGAGATGGAACGTTCCTACATCACGGCCGAATCGGGTTCGATGCCGTGGGTCTTCGAAAAAGACGGCGTCTACTACATGTGCATGGAGGCCTTCCCCTTCGGCCGCGACATCTACCTCTTCCGCAGCCAGACGCCTTACGGCCCCTTCACCGACCGGACGCTGCTCTTCACGCTGCCCGCGACGCTCGACAAGCTGGGCAGTCCCTACCACCAGCGCTGGTACATGATCAACCTCCACCCGGCGCTTTCGCGCCAGGGCGAGCTGGTATTCTCGACCAACAGCGACCCGGCCAACTTCTGGGACAATTTCAACCGCGTCGGCAGCGCCGATTTCTACCGGCCCTACTTCTTCCGCGTATATAACTGGGAACACGTTTACGACTCGGACGACGATTCCGGCACGGGAACGGAGGAATAGCGATCCGCGCGCACTCCGTTCCCCCGCCGGAGCGGAGTGCGCACCCTCCCCCTTCCGAAAAAAACGCACGCCATGATAAAACGAATTTTCGCACTCTGCCTTTCGCTGCTCGCCGCCGGCGTCAGCGCACAGGAACGCATCCCGCTCGACAGCCGCAGCGGACATATCCGTTGGGAGGTACGGCCGTCGGAAGGCGACGCCCTGCCCGCCGTCCCGGCCATCGTGCCCGGCTGCGTCTTCGCGTCGTACGTTGCGGCCGGCGTGGAAGCAGACCCCAATTTCGGCGACAACGCCTACCGCACGGACAAGAGCCGCTACGACCGCAATTTCCGCTACACGGGGCTTTTCCCAACGCCCTCGGTCGGCGAAGGCCGCACTCTGTGGCTCCACTTCGAAGGGGTGAACCGCAAGGGTACCGTCCGCCTCAACGGCCATCAGTTGGGGCACCTCGACGGCTTCATGCAGCCGGGGGACTACGACATCACCCGGCTCGTGGCACCCGGCGGGGAGAACCGCCTCGAAGTCGAGGTCGAATGGGTGGGATACCCCGTGCCCAATTTCCGCAGCCCGACCTATATCTCCAGCGCCGGGTGGGACTGGATGCCCTATGCCCCCGGGTTGCTAAGCGGCATCACCGACGATGTCTACCTGTCTCTCTCGGGCGACGTACGCCTCGTCGAACCGTGGGTGCGCACGAAGGTTCCCGACCGCGAACATGCGAAGGTCGAACTCCTTACCGACGTGGAGAACCACTCTGACAAGGCCTGCGAGGGCGTGCTGCGGGGCGAGATCCGCCCCGGAGGCATCGCCTTCTCGCACCCCGTCCGCCTCGAAGCGGGCGAGCGGCGGACGATCCGGCTCACGGAGCGCGAGGTTCCCGGTCTGGCCGTAGAGCATCCGCAGCTCTGGTGGCCCAACGGCATGGGCGACCCCGCGTTGTACACCTGCTGCCTGGCGTTCGAAACCGACGGGCGGCAATCGGACGCACGGACAGTGACGTTCGGCATCCGCGAATACGGCTACGAGTGGCACGACGGCATCTTCCGCCTGAAGATCAACGGCGAACCGGTCTATGTCAAGGGCGGCAACTGGGGCATGAGCGAATGGCTGCTCCGCTGCCGCGGCGAGGAGTACGACACCCGCGTCGCACTCCACCGGCACATGCATTTCAACATGATCCGCAACTGGATCGGCTCGACGACCGACGAAGAGTTCTACGATGCCTGCGACCGCCACGGCATCATGGTATGGGACGACTTCTGGCTCAACTCGCACCCCAACCTGCCGCACGACCTGGGGGCCTTCCAGCAGAACGCCGTGGAGAAGATCAAGCGGCTGCGCAACCATCCTTCGATCGCCGTCTGGTGCGGCGACAACGAAGGCGTACCGCAGGCCCCGCTCGACGACTGGCTGCACGGCGACGTCGCCCACTACGACGGCGGCGACCGCCTCTACCAGTCCATATCCAATGCGCAGGGACTTTCGGGAAGCGGGCCGTGGGCCAATTTCCACCCCGGCTGGTACTTCACCGCCTACCCGATGCCCTACGGTTACAAAGGCCGCCCGGCATGGGGTTTCCGCACCGAAATCGGCACGGCGGTATTCACGACGTTCGAGAGTTTTCGCAAATTCATGCCCGAGGAGTCGTGGTGGCCCCGCAACGACATGTGGGACAAACATTTCTTCGGCAAGTCGGCGGCCAACGCCGCCCCGGACAAATATTTCGAGACCGTGGCCGAAAACTACGGCGAGGCAGACGGGATCGAGGATTTCTGCCGCAAGGCGCAGCTGCTCAACCTGGAGGTCAACAAAGCCATGTACGAGGGCTGGCAGCATCACATGTGGGACGACGCCACGGGCATCATGACCTGGATGAGCCAGCCGGCCTACCCGTCGCTCGTATGGCAGACCTACGACTATTACCTCGACCCGACGGGTGCCTACTGGGGCATACGCAAGGCGTGCGAACCGGTGCATATCCAGTGGAGCCATGCCGACAATTCGGTCAAGGCGGTCAATACGACGCGCGAACCGCTCGAAGCGACGGCCACAGCACGGGTCTACGACCTCGACGGGCGGCTCCTGCCGCAATTCACGCAGCAGCTCAGGGTCTCGCTCGCGGCCAATACGACCCGCAGCCTGTTCGACCTGAATTTCTCGGAGGGCAACCTGGCCCGCAACCGGCCCGTGAAAGCATCCTCCTCATCGCCCGACGGCGCAGGTGCCGGGGCTCTCACCGACGGCAACGATTCGAGCCGCTGGGCGAGCGAGTACAGCGACGACCAGTGGATCGAGGTCGACCTGGGCGAGCGCCGCGCCTTCACCGAAGTCGTGCTCCGCTGGGAGGACGCCCACGCCGCAGCCTACAAACTGCAACTCTCGGACGACGGCCGCACGTGGCGCGACGTCTATGAAACGCAGGACGCGCAGAGCGGCGAACAGACGATCCCGCTGCCGTTGCAGCAGGCCCGCTACGTCAGAATGCTCGGACTCCGGCGTGCCACGCAATGGGGCTACTCGCTCTATGAAATGGAAGTCTACCGCCGCGACGCGAAAGCGCCGAAACTCTCGCCCGTGCATTTCATCCGGCTGGAGCTCACCGACCGCGACGGGCGCCTGCTCTCGGACAACTTCTACTGGCGTGCGACCCGCCGCGGCGACTACACGGCGCTCAACACGCTCGCCCCTGCCAGGCTGCAGGTACGTTCGCAGCTGACCGCCGCAGGCGGCCGCAAGGTCATCCGCACGACAGTCAGGAACGTCGGACGTTCGGTGGCCTTCGCCGTGCACGTGCAGCCCTACCGCCGATCCGACGGCGAGCGCATCCTGCCCTACGTGGCCGACGACAACTACTTCACGCTCCTGCAGGGCGAAAGCCGGCAGATCGACTTTGAATTCGATGCCAGCCTGCTTCCCGACGACCGCTACACGGTTCGGGCCGAGGCTTACAACCGCTGAAAACGACAGCACAAAATTTCGAACCCATGAAAAGAACCCTGCTATACCTGCTCCTGCTGCCCGGGCTCCTTTCCGGCACCTGCCTCCTGGCAGCCGGTTCGGCCGGCAATGCCGGGCACGGCGCGAAGCCCTGCCTGCGGCGGCTGACCTGCGAAGGGCTGACCGATCCGCTCGCCATCGACACGGCGACACCCCGCTTCGGGTGGCAGCTCCGCTCCGGGCGCCGGGGCGATGCCCAGCGCAGCTACCGGATCGAGGTTGCCTCGGACAGCCTGCGGCTGCTGGCCGGAGACGCCGACTTGTGGGACTCGGGCTGGGTACGGTCGAAGCGTTCGGTGGGAGTCGCCTACGAGGGGCTTCCGCTGACGGCCCGGACGCAATGCTGGTGGCGCGTCACCGCGCGCGCCGAAAAGGGCAACCGGAAAGCCGTCTCCCCCATCGCCCGCTTCGGCATCGGCCTGACCGACCCGGCATCCGTCTCGGGTGAATTCATCGGCTGCGCGAAATCGGGCGCCACGGCCGTGCTCCTGCGCCGGGCATTCACCCTCCCGGCATGCGGAGACGAAGCGTTGCTGCTCGTCAATTCGCTGGGATACCACGAAATATGGGTCAACGGCCGCAAAGTCGGCGACGCCTGCCTCGCCCCCGCCCTCTCGCAGCTCGACAAACGCTCGCTGTGGGTGACCTACGATGTCCGTCCCTACCTGCTCGAAGGCGACAACGAGCTGGTGATCTGGCTCGGGCAGGGTTGGTACAAGCGCGGCACGTTCGGACGCTGGCAGCCCGACGAACCCTACACCGAACCGCTTGTGCGGGCACAGCTGGACATAGGCACCGCAAACACCTGGCAGACCGCCTGCCGCACGGACACCGCATGGCGTGCCGCGCTGAGCGGCTACCGCGACACGGGGTCGTGGAACGCCCTCGACTTCGGAGGCGAAGAGATCGACGCCCGGCGCAACCCGCGCTCGATGTCCCCCTCCGACCTGGACGCGCTGGCATGGCAGCCGGTAATCACGGCCCGAAAGCCCGGGCACCGGGCGACGCCGCAAATGGTCGAGCCCGACCGCATCCAGGAGCGGCTGACCGCCCGCGTGCTGGACGAGACGGCACCCGGCGTATGGCAGATCGACTTCGGCAAGGTCGTCACCGGCTGGCTGGAGGCTCATTTCTCGGGGCTTCTGGACGGGGCGCGCGTCGAGATCGAATACAGCGACGAGACGGACGGCGACGGCAACCTCATCGACCAGCGGCAGCGCGACACCTACATCGCCCGCGGCGACGGCCGGGAGCGGTTCTGCAACAAGTTCAACCACCATGCTTTCCGTTACGCCGAGGTGCGCGGACTGGCGCAGAGGCCCCGCCGGGAGGATTTCCGGGCGCTCGCCATCCACACCGACTACCGGCCCGAGGCGACGTTCACTTCGTCGGATAGCGACCTGAACGCCATCCACGACATGATCGCGCACACGCTGCGCTGCCTGGCCTACAACGGGTACATGGTCGACTGCCCCCACCTCGAACGCGCCGGATACGGCGGCGACGGCAACTCTTCCACCGAGATCCTGCAAACCCTCTGCGGTGCGGCCCCGCTCTACCGCAACTGGGTGCAGGCATGGGACGACGCCATGCGCCCCGGGGGCAGCCTGCCCCACGTAGCCCCCAACGCCGGGGCGGGAGGCGGCGGCCCCTACTGGTGCGGGTTCATCGTCATGGCCCCCTGGCAAACGTGGCTCAACTACGGCGACCGGACGCTGGTCGACCGCCACTACCCCGCCATGCGGGAATGGATGGGCTATGTCGAACGGTACATGAAAGACGGCTTGCTGACCCGCTGGCCCGACACGCCTTACCGGGACTGGTTCCTCGGCGACTGGCTTGCCCCGCACGGGGTCGACACGGGCAGCGAGGCTTCGGTGTCGCTGGTAAACAACTGCTTTGTCAGCGACTGCTACGCCAGGATGGCACAGATGGCCCGGCTCACGGGGCACGACGACGAAGCGGCCGCATTCGAAGCGCGGCGCCAGGCGCTCAACCGCACGATCCACGCCCGGTTCTACGACCCGGCGACGCAAACCTACGCCACCGGCTCGCAGCTCGACATGACCTACCCGATGCTGGTGGGCGCCACGCCCGATTCGCTCCGCGCCGGCGTGGAACAACGGCTTTTCCGATCGACGCACGACGTGATGAAGGATCATATCGGCGGCGGACTGGTCGGCGTACCGGTCATCACCCGCTGGGCGGTCAGATCGCACAACCCCGAATTCATCTACCGGATGCTCAAGCAGCGCGGCTACCCGGGCTACCTGCATATGATCGACCACGGTGCGACGGCCACCTGGGAGTATTGGAGCGGCGAACGCAGTCGCGTGCACAACTGCTACAACGGCATCGGCACGTGGTTCTACCAGGCCCTCGGCGGCCTGCGCACGGACAGCAGCCACCCCGGCTACGAGCATGTATTCATCGACCCCCAGATTCCCGAAGGGGTTGAGTGGTGCCGGATCGGCAAGGAAACCCCCTATGGCCGGATCGACCTGGGCTGGGAGATCGCGGACGGCGAACTCCGGATCGACGTCACCCTGCCCCCGGGCGTCACGGCCACGGCGATCACACCCGCCGGCGCCTGCCGGGGGCGGCTCGACGGCCGCAGGCTGGCCCCGCAATCGCCCGGGACGAAGATCGCAAGCGGCCGCCACCGGCTGGTCTTCGGCCTCGCCCCGCAAAACGAAGGACGATGACCGAAAAAACACGTACGGACGAAAACCAGCCGACGATACGAAAAACCGCCACCGACCCATAAACGAACCCTAAAAACCGCTTTTGCCTATGACGCAATGAACAGACACCGGAATTCCCCCGTTGCACACCGGATCGGCCCACCGACCCGAAACATCCGATTCAACCGAATACCTAATAAACCCATCATTTTATGAAAAAATACGCAATCATCCTTACCGCCGCGCTCTTCGTGTGCGCATTCTCCGGATGCGACGAAGAGGCAACCCTCCCCTACATCCCGGTCGAAAAGCCGGACAACAACACGCCGCCCGAAGGAGACGACCCCGACACCTACACCGTCGCCTACCGGCTCGACAAGGTGCTGCTGTGCGCGCCCGAGAATCCGAACGGCACCGACATCTACGGCAAACTGGACTATTTCCCTTCGCTGCGCATGACGCTCAACGTGTCGCCGCTCGCAACCACCGTCACGTTCGACAACGGCGACATCCCTTTCGTACCGTTCCCCGAAGCGCTGTCCGAAGGCCCCATCCAGTGTGTGCTGGACAGCAACGTCATCCCCAACGTGCTGCGGGTCAAAGGTTCGGACACGGTCATCGCCACCTTCGACGCGGACGGTTTTACGACCCAGTTCCAACTGGACAGCAAACTCCTGACATACAAATACAAATTCAAGAGACTCTAATACCATCCGACCATGAAAAAACTCAACAGACATAAAATACTCTCCGCGGCGTGCATCGCCGCGCTGCCGCTGCTCGTAGTCGCCTGCCTCGAATTCGACGGCATCATCCAGCCGGGCCGGGCCCTGACCGACTCAGAAATCGAAGTGACGGCCCAGCTCCGGGTCTCGCCGGGCGAAGACGGCTCGGGAAAGGTCGTATTCGCCGTATTGGCCCCCAAGGCATGGAACCTCCGCGACAATGCCACGCTCTATTTGACCACCAAGGACTACAACGCGATCCAGAACCAGCCCGAAGTCGTGAACGAACAACTCACCCTGATGCCCGCAGAGGAGAAAGACCCCAAGAACGGTCTTTCGTGGGCGGACTCCTTCATGAGCGTCATCGGCCGCGGCGGCAACGACCCCCAGACGGCAATGGAGTGGGTCGTATGGCGTTCGTCGACCACATTCATATTCGACGACAAGATCGAAGTGGACGGACAGGAAGTCGAGACCGCCGACGTGCATGCCGACGTCAGGATCAGAATGAAGACCGGCGCCGTTCCCCTGACCTGCGAACTGGGTTACTCGTATTGCTACGACACGTTCGGCCTCAAACGCGACGAACAGCGTTTCGCCGAGGCATTCAAGCCCATCGAAACCTACAACCAGGTGTTTACCGCCACGCCCTCGGTATTCCGCTACGGCGACGTCTTCGGCATCACCTTCTCGCACGGAGGCACGGCACTGAAAGACGCCGGGGAGGTATATCTCTGCGGCACGGCAATCCATGACGGCGGGCAGAAAGCCGAGGTCTCGGCCGCAGTCCCGCGCAACCGCATGGAACTAATCAGCTCCCGTTTCGAGAAATCCCTCTACCCGAAGGATTTCTTCGGCCTTCCGTCCGACGCCGTGATCGAAGAACTCTACTTCTATTTCATCAATGCCGACGGCAGCATCGTCGTCAAGGACGATGAAAACGGCGGGCAGGAGTTCTTCGTCGAACAGTCCGACGAATAACCGCCCGCACCGGGATACCGCCCGAAGGGACGCGAAGCCTGTGCCGCACCTTGCGACACAGGCTTCGCCCGTTTCCGGCCCTGCAAAACGACGGCGGAATCCCCCGTCCCCGCCCCCCCAGGGCTGCCCTGCCGGGACAAAAAAATCCCCGGGCGGCGATGCCACCCGGGGAAAATCATGCGGCACGAGCGGCCGCCCGTCGCAAATTACTTGCGGTAGACCTTCGTGTAACCGTAGATCGCCTCGTCACCGAGCTCCTCTTCGATACGCAGCAGCTGGTTGTACTTGGCCATACGATCCGAACGCGATGCCGAACCGGTCTTGATCTGACCCGAGTTGGTTGCCACGGCGATGTCTGCGATCGTCGAATCCTCGGTCTCGCCAGAACGGTGCGACGTAACCGACGTGTAACCTGCACGGTGGGCCATCTCGATGGCGTCGAGCGTCTCGGTCAGCGTACCGATCTGGTTTACCTTGATCAGGATCGAGTTGGCGCAGCCGGTCTCGATACCCTTCTTCAGGAAATCTACGTTGGTCACGAACAGGTCGTCGCCCACGAGCTGGCATTTGTCGCCGATCTCGGCAGTCAGCAGCTGCCAGCCTTCCCAGTCGTTCTCCGACATACCGTCCTCGATCGAGTCGATGGGGTATTTCGCTACGAGCGACTTGAGGTACTCTACCTGCTCCTTCGAGCTGCGCTTGGCACCCTTCTCGCCTTCGAACTTGGTGTAGTCGTACACGCCGTCGGCGTAGAACTCCGACGAAGCGCAGTCCATGCCGATCGACACGTCACCGCCTTCGCATTTGCGGCCAGGCTTGTAACCGGCCATCTTGATTGCCTCGAGGATCGACTCGATAGCGTCCTCCGTACCGTTCAGCGCGGGAGCGAAACCGCCCTCGTCACCGACCGCCGTCGAAAGGTTGCGCTTGTGGAGCACCTTCTTCAGGTTGTGGAATACCTCGGCGCCCATGCGGATAGCCTCCTTGAACGTGGGGGCACCCACGGGACGGATCATGAACTCCTGGAATGCGATCGGGGCGTCCGAGTGCGAACCGCCGTTGATGATGTTCATCATCGGGACGGGCAGCGTCTTGGCGTTCGCGCCGCCGATATAGCGGTAGAGCGGCATGCCGAAATAGTCGGCAGCGGCACGTGCAACGGCCAGCGACACGCCGAGGATGGCGTTTGCGCCGAGCTTCGACTTGGTAGGCGTACCGTCGAGCGCGATCATGGCCTTGTCGATACCCACCTGGTCGGCAACGTTCATGCCGATGATGGCCGGGGCGATCACCTCGTTGACATTCTTGACGGCGTTCAGTACGCCCTTGCCCAGGTAACGGCCCTTGTCGCCGTCGCGGAGCTCGAGCGCTTCGTGCTCGCCCGTCGATGCGCCGCTCGGAACGGCTGCGCGTCCGAATGCACCCGAAACGGTGCGAACTTCGACCTCGATGGTCGGATTGCCTCGCGAGTCGAGGATTTCCCTTGCGTGAATCTCTACAATCTGCATAGTTGTAAACGTTTGAATTTATGGTTTGAAATAATGACTTCCTTTTTTGCACCGCAAAGGTACAAAATAATTGTGAATTGAGGTTTCCTAATTGTTATTTTTTTCACGAACGGTGCCTCGGGTTTCGGGGGAATCCCATAAATTATTATCTTTGCCCCCGAATGCACCCCATATACCCCTAAACAACTATCAATTAATGCGAAAAGTCCTCTCCTTCTCCTTGTTCCTGATGCTGGGACTCGTCATCTCCCAACTCCTCCCGGGGGCGCTCGGTGCCGGATACGCAAGCTTCAAAGCCTGCTCCGACACCCTGCTTTACGTCTGCCTGGGGTTCATCATGATCAACGTGGGGCGCGAATTCGAGATCGACAAATCCCGCTGGCGCTCCTACACGGCCGACTACTTCATCGCCATGGCCACCGCGGCGCTGCCCTGGATACTCATCGTACTCTACTATATTTTCGTCCTGCTGCCGCCCCCGCTGTGGGGCAGCGGCGAAGCCTGGAAGGAAAACCTGCTGCTGAGCCGTTTCGCAGCCCCGACCTCGGCCGGCATCCTCTTCACGATGCTCGCGGCGCTGAGCCTCAAAAAAAGCTGGATATACAAAAAGATACAGGTGCTGGCGATTTTCGACGACCTGGACACCATCCTGCTGATGATCCCCCTGCAAATCCTGATGATCGGCCTCAAATGGCAGATGTTCGCCATCATCGCCATCGTCGTCGTGCTGCTGGCCGCCGGCTGGCGCTGGCAGGCGCGGTGGAACGTACGGCAGGACTGGAAAACCATCCTCGGGCTGGCCGTCGTGGTCTGCGCCCTGACGCAGGCGGTCTACATCGCCACGGCGAAGCTCTACGGCCCCGAAAACAGCATCCATATCGAAGTGCTGCTCCCGGCTTTCGTCGTGGGCATGCTCATGAAACACAAGCACATCGACACACCTGCGGAGCAACGCGTCTCCACCGGCATATCGTTTCTCTTCATGCTGCTGGTAGGCCTCAGCATGCCGCTCGTCACGGGCGCCCCGGCCGACACCGCGGCCGCCGCTTCGGTCACGGGATCGCAGCCCATGATGCCGTGGGGCACCCTCCTCCTGCATGTCGTGGCGGTATCCGTGCTTTCGAACCTGGGCAAGCTTGTGCCGCTCTTCTTCTACCGCGACCGCAAGGTCAGCGAGCGCCTGGCGCTCTCGATCGGCATGTTCACCCGCGGCGAAGTGGGCGCAGGCGTAATCTTCATCGCCCTCGGATACAGCCTCGGCGGCCCGGCGCTCATCATCTCGGTGCTCACGCTGGTGCTGAACCTCATCCTCACGGGCGGCTTCGTGGTCTGGGTCAAGAAACTCGCCCTGCGCAGCTACACCCCCGAACCGGAAGCATAACACGCCCTCCGGGGAGGCTCCCGAAAATACTACGGACTAAAAACGACGACGACTTTGATCGAAATTACAGACACGGCCCTGCAGGCGGCTGCCGCCGAAGGGATGGACGCATTCCTCCGGGCCTTTACCGACAAATACCGCGAGGCTCTCGGCGGCGACCCCACGGCCGAGACGATCTCCCGGCTCAACGGCGAACAGCATTCGCTGCTTGCCTACCGGATCTTCCGCGACGAAGTGACCGAAGGCGGGTTCTGCCAGCTTATCCAGAACGGTTACGGGGCCTACATCTTCGGCAACCCGTTCGCCAGGGTAATGCGCCTGTGGGGCGCGGAACGGTTCTCGAAACTGGTATACGCCGCGAAAAAAATCTACGACGCCCACCGCGAAGACCTCGAAAGGGAGCGCACCGACGAGGAGTTCATGGCCATGTACGAGCAGTACGAAGCGTTCGACGAACTGGAGGAGGAGTTCGGCGAAATGGAAGAGGAGGTGACCGAAACGCTCGCCCGCTATGTCGACGCACACCTGGAACTGTTCGCCCGGCTCGGGGCACATTAAAAAACCGCTCGATATGTAAATATCACATATCGAGCGATTTCTGTCGGACGGTTGCCCGCACGAAAGATTCCACGCTTTAGTTTTTATCTTTTTCGGGCTGCCTGAAAATATCCAACGATTCGTCATAGACAGGGCTGTCGATCCCGAGGAACGACAGGACGCTGTGAAAGACATGGTACTGCCCGACCTTTTTCTCCGGATCTATTTCCAGCGCTTCATCCGATGTCCACACGATGAACGGGATCTCGATCTGTTCCTTCGGCGCGACAAGTATGGGCACGCCGTGCATATACAGATTCCCTTCGCCGAGGGACTCTCCGTGGTCGGATACGAAGATCACGCAACTGCGCCTTTGGGGAATCCCGCGAAGAATTTCTATTACGGAATGAATGAGATAATCCGTGTAGACGATGGTGTTGTCGTAGGCATTCATCAGCTCCTTCGGATCCGCTTTGGACATCTCCACCGTAGTGCATACGGGGCTGAACACCTCGAACTCCGGCGGGTATTTCTTATAGTACGTGGGGCCGTGGCTCGTGCTGGTATGGAGTACGACGAGCATCTTGTCCTTGCTCCCGGAGAGTATCTCTTCGCGGAGGCCTGCGAGCAGAATGCCGTCGTACCTGTCGTCGGCTTCCGGGTGCAATGATTTGATATCCTTTATCTTGTAGAATTTGTCGATGTGTACGGGAGGCTCTCCCCAATTGTTGCTGCGCCATACCACATCCACGCCGCTGCGGTTGAGATAGTTCGGAAGGATTTCGTAAAGTTTGTTGGACGGCTTATGGTCGAGAATGGCCTTCACGCCTGCCGTGGTATAGGTCGCAGCCGCATCTGCAATCAGTGCGGTCACACTGTCTTTCTCCAGAAGCGGATTGGTCGGCTTGCCGTATCCGTATAATGAGAAATTCTCCCTTCTGGCGGATTCTCCTATTATCAGCACGCATACATCCTTGCTGTCGGAAACGATCTTCGCGTCGGGCAGGGGAATCTCTTTCCGGTTCTGCTTCTTTACGGAATTATAGTAGCGTACGGAATTGACCGTATACGACCACGGCATGACCAGACTGCCGAGCTTGGGCGCGTTGCGGTCGATCCACGGCCAGTTTTGCATATTGATCAGCGCTATGGCCAAAGAAACCGCCAATGCGATGCCCGTGCGGGCGAAAAAACGCTTCCAGCTTCCGTAGTCGAACCGCCTTGCAAAAATGTAGATGCATGGAACCACCCCCAAGAAGAGGAGATACCATACGGCAGACCATGAGAAGAATCCGGAAGCCTCCGAATACCGGGTGTTGAATACGTTCCCCATCATCTTGTCCGTGATGAGCACCTGGTATGTATTTATGAAATAGAGGCTTATGGCATTGCCTATGAATGTGAAGGCAAGGATGCACTTTCCGACGAAGCGCCCGAGAAAGAGCACGAGGTAATAGACGAGAAAATTGAGCGCGAACATCAGCACGCCCAGCCCTCCGGTGATCAATACGCCATTGAAGCCCCCTTCGATGTTGCCGAGCACCAGCCGGAAGAACGGCCAGTGGAACGCCACGAGCGTAAACAGGCTGAGTACCGAAGATATGCGGGTGAGGTTGGTCTTTTCTTTCAGAGGCTTTACCATTTGATAACTGTTTTATAAAATGTAAGGATCACTCCCGCGCACAGGACAAGAAGCATAAAGTTGAAAAGGATTGTCAACGGGATGTTCACCGTATGCGACGGAACCGTATACGGGGTTTCCATTTCGGAAGCATCGTATCGTGCGAACGGATTGGTGTAGATCACCTCGCCGTCGGGGAAATAGGCGGTAATGCGTGCATAGGGGTCGTCGCCGGTCATGGTATAGCTGGCCTCGGACGAGTTTCGGGCCAGCGACAGGGTGGTGTGATCCTGCCCCGTCACCTTGATACTGTATACTGTCCGCCTGGCGCGACAAGGCGATGTAGATCGTTTCGCCGTCGAGGCCGATCTTCTCTACCGACGGCAGTTCCCTGTTTTTGGCGTATTTCACCTCCCAGTCCCCATGTCCGTAGTCGGGAACGCGCATCGCATAATAGCACCCTCCGAGAAGCGTTTCCTTTATGTCTTCATACCTCGCCGACGGACAACATAGGAAATTGCACCTTACGGCGATACGGCTGGACTTATCGGGATAGTGCAGGTCGTCGTTGGCCAGCCCGAAACTGTAATGCCCGGCACTGAGGGCCCAGTCCCAATATTCGTTTTCGGTGCTCTTTCCGCTGTCGAGTTCCATGATCCTGTAACCGCCGAGTTTCTGCATGTGGCTTTTCGACGTGCCCGTCGTTCTCAGGGGATGGTTCATCTGGATGAAATCGGACTCTTCCCCGAGCATATCCAACTGGAATTGTTTTTGGGAAGCGAAAAGCGGAATCAAATGGTCGAAGCGGTTGACTTCATCGCATCCGAACACCAGTTTGTGATACTTGAACAGATTGATGCCGTGCTCATAGACATTGACCTGCAACAAGGAGTCGTACGGATGTACGGTCAGTTCATTGTGATTCGAGAATGTTACGATGTCATATCCGAATTTCCGGTAGGCTTCATCGGTTTGGGCGGGCCAATACTCGCATTCGTTCAGGATGCCCTTCACACGCGTATGCGTGTGGAAGTTGGCCCTTTTCCAACAAAATGCCGAGTCTTCCCCAGCCCGCTTGTAGGGATTGAAAATGTCAGGGCCGCTGAATGGTTTGGGTTCGCTGAAATCGTATATGGGGCTTACACTTGTCACAAAGACTGCCAAAAGAGCGATCAGTATGAGTGCAACGACGGTTTTGCCCAATGCGGCCAAGATCTTTCGCAGCAAGGAAATCAGGGTTCGTTCATTGGGACGCAAGGCTTTTTTCATAAATAATCAATGTTGAAAATAACTTCTGCAAAGGTAGTAAAAATGCAAAAAAAGAGAACATGTATCTGCCGATATTACCGAAATAAAGGGAAACGGATGAACAGCCATATTCTTGTTGGCGCCGGGAATCGGATGCCGCCTTTCATTATGCGGATAGAAGTGTGGCCGAACCGACGTATCGCCGCATGAGGCGCTATTGTCCAATCCTTTTGCAGACATCCACCCACTCCGCACACCGGGAATACCGCTCCAGCTCCGCGACCGTGAGTTCGATGGCGCTGTTGCTGCTCCCGCATGCCGGGAAAACGGTTCCGAACCTCCGGAGGGATTCGTCCAGATAGACCGCTACCCCGTCGTTCACCCCGAACGGGCAGACTCCGCCCACGGCATGGCCGATATGCTCCTCCACCTCCGGCGGGGTCAGCATCCGGGCCTTGGCATGGAATTTCGCCTTGTATTTCGCGTTGTCGATCTTACAGTCGCCGGCCGTCACGATCACGATATACCCCTCCCCGACGCCGAACGACAGGGATTTGGCGATCCGGCCGGGTTCGCACCCCAGTGCCTTCGCCGCCAGCTCGACCGTGGCGCTCGACACGCCGAACTCCAGCACCCTGTCCGCAGCGCCGTATTGTTCCAGATAAGCCCTGACCCGTTCTATTGCCATATGATTCTCCGATTTGCTGTTTTCGTATATCCGTCCGCCCCTGTCCTGCACCCGTCCCGTCAGCGCATCAGCACCGACGAGTCGCCGTAGCTCAGGAAACGGAAATCATGCGAGAGCGCATAGTCGTAAATGCGCCGCCAGTCTTCGCCCGCGAATGCCGAGACCAGCAGCAGCAGCGTCGACTTCGGCTGGTGGAAATTGGTGATGATGTTGCGCACGATGCGGAACTCGTACCCCAGCGGCGCGATCATGATTTGCGTCGCGGCCTTGATCCGGTCGAGCCCCCTCGCATCCATATAAGCGAGCAGCTCCTCCAGCGCATCGCGCCCCGTGTAATCCGCCGGAATGTCGTACAACTCCCACTGCCCCACGGGGCCCGGGCCGTCGATCGGAACCCCCGTGTGGATACGCCACGCCAGCGCCGGAAGCGATTCGAGCGTCCGCACCGAGGTCGTCCCCACGGCCGTGACCGCGCCCGGCTTGGCAAGCAGCGCCACGATGGTCGCACGCCGCACCTCGAAATGCTCGGTGTGCATCGGATGCTTCGCAGCGTCCTCGTCCTTCACGGGCAGGAACGTCCCCGCCCCGACGTGCAGCGTCACCTCCTCGAACCCGAAGCCGCGCGCCTTCATCCCCTCGATCAGCTCCGGGGTAAAGTGCAGCCCCGCCGTAGGCGCCGCCACCGACCCTTCGAATTTCGAATAGACGGTCTGGTAGCGCGTATAGTCGATCAGCTCGCTCTCGCGGTTCAGGTAGGGCGGGATCGGAATCCGGCCGAGGTACTCGAGCAGCTGTCCGAAGGTCATCGCCGCCGACCATTCGAAACGCACGGTGTGTTCGCGGCCGCGGTTCTCTGCAATCCATGCCCGCAGGTGCTCCGGACGGCCTTCGTGCTCGAAATTGATCTCCACGTAGCCCTCCTTCCATTTCTTGAGGTTGCCCACGATGCACGACCATTGGCAGGTTCCCGTGACGGCGAACGCCCGCTCGTAGTCGGCCGGGTCGTGGGGCTCGAGGCAGAAAACCTCGATCCGCGCCCCCGAAGGCTTGTGCATGATGATCCGCGCCCGGATCACCTTCGTATTGTTGAATACCAGCAGCTGCCCCTCGGGCAGCACGTCGCCCATGTCTGCGAAATGCGCCTCCGAGATCTCCCCGCCACGGTACACGAGCAGCTTCGAAGAGCTCCGCTCCGCAAGCGGGAATTTGGCGATCCGCCCGTCGGGCAGGTCGTAGTCGAATCGGTTTATGTCGATATGTCGTTCAATCATGGGCACAAATGTACGTTTTTTTTAAATCGGACGGACACCTTCGCCCGAAAAACCGCACGGCCCCTGCCGAAACTTATCCGAACGCCCGGGCTATCCGTCCTGCCGGCCACCCGGGCAACGCCCCGAAGGCCGCACAGGTACGCCCCGAATGTCCCGGACACTGCGGCGGGCACCCGCCGCGATTATTCCACCACGATCTCGTCCACGAACAGGAATCCCTTGCTGCCGGCGCCCGGGTGCCAGGCCGGGATCGCAGCGGCATTCTGCGCGACCACCTTCAGGTAACGGGCCGACGTTTCGGGGAACTGCATCCGGTAACGCCCGATTCCGTCGGCATCCCCGGCCTTCGCTTCGGGCACCGTGACCGAGGCCACCTCGGTAAAATCCGTACCGTTGTCCGAAACCCACACCGTAACCGACGAGGGCGGGAATATCCAGTCGCCCTTCTCGGCGAGCGTCTCCAGCTCCACCGACCGATAGGACTGCTCCCCGCCCATGTCGATGGTCACGTCGAGCGGCTCGTCCAGATACCCCAGCCAGGCACCGCTCGTAAAGACCGGGCGGCTGTGGTAACCGTCGACCAGCAGCGAAGCCCCTTCGAAGGTATAGCTGTCGTTGGGCTTGGTATTGAGCACCGCAGGGCGCCCCGTCGACTTGCTGAATGCGAACTCCCGCGAATAGGAAGCGTTCTCGCCGCCCTCGCGCAATGCCGTCGCCCTGAAGCGGGCGCTCTTGCCGATCTCGACCGGCCCCGTGTAACGCGGGCTGGCGGCCGTGGGTTCCGAGCCGTCGAGCGTATAGTGGATCGGAGCGTCGCCCTGCGTGGTGAGGGTCATCACCACGGCGCCCTTCTGCGGGTCTACGGCATACGATCCCTTGATACCGAAGATATGTTTGGCGAATGCGTACCCCATCTGCGAATAAATCCTGTCCATGCGGAACCCGTCGCGGAAACGCACCCAGTCCTTCACACCGGGCTGGCACCACTGCACCTCGCTCAGCGCCGCCAGACGGGGCAGGAGCATGTACTCCAGGTGGTCGTCAGAAGCGATGTACTCCGTCCAGAGGTTTGCCTGCACGCCGAGGATATGCGCCTGCTGCTCGGGTGTCAGACCGGCCATCGGGTCGAACGAATAGACTTTGTCGATGGTCACGCAGCCCCCGATCCCGAAGGGTTCGGCATCGGCGTCGGGTGACTGGTAGTAGTCGAAATAGAAATGCGAATTGGGGGTCATGATCACGTCGTGGCCGAGCTTCGCGGCCTTGATGCCGCCCGCGCTGCCGCGCCACGACATGACGATGGCGTCCGACGGCGCCTGTCCTTCGAGTATCTCGTCCCAACCGATGATGCGCCGGCCGCGTTCGGCCAGGTATTTCCCGATGCGGTCGGTCACGTACCCCTGCAGGTAGTGTTCGGCCGTATAGCCGTCCTTGTCCCTGAGCCCCAGCTGGCGAATACGCGCCTGGCAGCGGGGGCACTTCTCCCAGCGCACCTTCGGGCACTCGTCGCCGCCGATATGGATCAGCTCCGACGGGAACAGGCCGACCACCTCGTCCAGCACGTCCTCCAGGAATTCGAAAGTCTTCTCCTGCCCGGGGCACAGCACGTCGTCGGCCACGCCCCAACGACCCCAGACCTCGTACGGGCCGCCCGTACACCCCAACTCGGGGTAGGCGGTCAGCGCCGAAAGCATATGGCCCGGCAGGTCTATCTCGGGGATCACCGTAATGGCGCGGTCGGCCGCATACGCCACGATGTCGCGGATCTCGTCCTGCGTATAATAACCGCCGTAGGGCGTATTGTCGTAGTTGTCCCACTCCTTGCGGATCATGGTTTTCTTGCGGATGCTGCCCACGGTCGTCAGCTCGGGGTACTTTTTGATCTCGATGCGCCACCCCTGGTCGTCGGTCAGGTGCCAGTGGAAGCGGTTGAGCTTGTGGATCGCCATCACGTCGAGGTAGCGTTTCACCTCTTCGACCGAAAAGAAATGGCGCGCCACGTCGAGGTGCATGCCCCGGTAAGCGAAACGCGGGGCATCCTCGATGCTCACACACGGCAGCACCCACTCCTTGCCGGGCGCAGGCTCCGTCCCGTAAACCGCCGCGGGCAGCATCTGCCGCAGGCTCTGCACGGCGTAGAAAAAGCCGGGGAAACGCGACGCACGGACTTCGACGCCCTTCGGGGTGACATCGAGCCGGTACCCCTCTTCCGGCAGCGTTTGGTCGAGGACGAAGCGGATGCCCGAGGCGGGAAGCTCGTCGGCGACGGTCACGGGGTTCTCCCCGCCGGAAGTTTTCGCCAGCTGCGCGGCGAATTCCGCCACGGCGCGCTGCGTCCGCTCGTCGGCACGGCTGTCGCACACGACGCCTTCGCCCTTGACGGCGAACGTCCCGTGCCCGGGTTCGAGGTGGTTGGGATAAGGTACGATCGAGATTTTTGGATCGTGGGTGGCGCAGGCGGACAGACACACGCCTGCGGCAAAGGCCAGTAGCAATTTTTTCATAGAATAATCAGGGTTGTATCGTGACAAAAGTAGGAAAAAATCCGGATATGGCCCGCTGCGCAGGGAAATATAGCCGACAGAAACGGGCATCCACAGCGGATCGCCCTGTTTTTGCACAGGTTTTTCCCGGCGGAAGACCCGATTACCGGGCATTTTTTATAACTTTGCGTCGCATAATTGCTCACAAAACTATGAAAACCGACTTTCTGGTTATCGGTTCCGGCGCAGCGGGGCTTTCGTTCGCGCTCAAGGCCGCGGCCCACGGGCATGTCACGATCGTCACGAAGGGCGAAATGAACGAGTGCAATACCAACTACGCACAAGGCGGCATCTGCTCGGTGACCTATGCTCCCGACACCTTCGAAAAACATATCCGCGACACCCTGGTCTGCGGAGCCGGCAAATGCGACGAGGCAGCCGTCGAGCTGGTCGTGAAACGTGCTCCGGAGCTGATCCGCGACCTGATCGAATGGGGCACACGCTTCGACAAAACCCCCGACGGCCGATTCGAACTGAACCGCGAGGGCGGGCATACCGAACCCCGCATCCTCCACCACGAAGACCTCACGGGCGCCGAGATCGAACGGGCGCTGGTCGAGTCGGTTCGCCGGCACCCCGGCATCACGGTGCTGGAACACCATTTCGCCATCGACCTCCTGACGCAGCACCACCTGGGCGAATTCGTCACGCGCCATACGCGCGGGCTGGCCTGCTTCGGCGCCTATGTGCTCAACCTCGCCACCAACGAGATCGAGACCATGCTCGCCAAGTTCACCGTCGTCGCCACGGGCGGCTGCGGCAATATCTATTCCACGACCTCCAACCCGGTCGTCGCCACGGGCGACGGCATCGCCATGTGCCACCGCGCCAAGGCCATCACCGAGAACATGGAGTTCATCCAGTTCCACCCCACCACGCTCTACAACCCCGGCGAGAAACCCAACTTCCTCATTACCGAGGCCATGCGCGGTTTCGGTGCCATCCTGCGCCTGCCTTCCGGCGAGGAGTTCATGGACAAATACCACCCGATGAAATCGCTAGCGCCGCGCGACGTGGTGGCCCGCGCCATCTACCGCGAAATGACCAAGCGGGGCTCGGACTTCGTCTACCTCGACGTCACGCACAAAGACCCCGGAGCCATCCGCAGCCACTTCCCCAACATCTACGAAAAATGCCTTTCGATCGGCATCGACATCACCCGCGACTGGATTCCCGTGACGCCCGCAGCGCACTACTGCTGCGGCGGGGTGAAGGTCGACACCAACGGCGAGACCTCGATCAGGCACCTCTACGCGCTGGGCGAAACCTCCTGCACGGGGTTGCACGGAGCCAACCGCCTCGCTTCCAACTCGCTGATCGAAGCGGTGGTCTATGCCGACCAGGCCGCACGCCACGCTGCGTCGCTGCTCCCCAAGGTCGACATCCAGGAGGGCATCCCCGACTGGGACTTCGAAGGCACGCAGCACACCGAGGAGATGCTGATGATCATCCAGTCGAAGCGCGAGATGCAGACCATCCTGTCCAACTACGTGGGCATCGTCCGCTCGAACCTCTCGCTCAAACGCGCCATGCGCCGCCTCGAGATACTCTGGCAGGAGACCGAGGAGCTCTATAACAAGACCAAGCCCAACCGCGAATTGTGCGAGCTGCGCAACATGATCGCCGTGGCCTACCTGGTAATCAAACAGGGCCGCGAGATCAAGGAGTCGGTCGGCTGCCACTACAACGCCGACTACCCGAACAAGGAAAAGGAAGTATAGATAATAAAGGAACTATAAATAACAGCGCCCTGTTCCGGCGTTCCGCCGGACAGAAGTCCCCGCCGAGGCGGGGATTTAGGGGTGGGTCAGACTTGTAAACACGGCCAAAGGCCGCGACGACAGCGCCCGGCAGCACCCCTGCGGTAACTATAAAAGAGACATTTCAGGTTCATGACATTACAGGAAGAAATCACACGCCGCCGCACCTTCGCGGTCATCGCCCACCCCGACGCGGGTAAAACCACCCTCACCGAAAAGCTGCTGCTCTTCGGCGGTGCCATCCACGTCGCCGGGGCGGTCAAAAGCAACAAGATCAAGAAAGGCGCCACGTCGGACTTCATGGAGATCGAGCGCCAGCGTGGCATCTCGGTCGCCACGGCCGTGATGGGCTTCGAATACAAGGGCACCAAGATCAATATCCTCGACACCCCGGGCCACGAGGACTTCGCCGAAGACACCTACCGCACGCTGACGGCCGTCGATTCGGTCATCATCGTCATCGACGGTGCCAAGGGCGTCGAGTCGCAAACCCGCAAACTGATGGAGGTGTGCCGTATGCGTTCGACGCCGGTGATCGTCTTCATCAACAAACTCGACCGCCCCTCCAAGGAGCCTTTCGACCTGCTGGACGAGGTGGAAAAGGAACTGCGCATCCGCGTGCGGCCGCTGGCCTTCCCCATTTCGAACGGCCCCTCGTTCCGCGGGGTCTACAACCTCTACGAAAAGAACCTCTCGCTTTTCACGTCGGACGAAAAACTCACCGCCGACGCCCAGACCGCCGAGATTTCCGACCTCGCGTCGCCGGAGCTGGACAGCTACATCGGCGGAAAATTCGCCGAACAGCTGCGCTCGGACGTGGAGCTGGTCGAAGGTGTCTACGACGAGTTCGACCGCGAGGCCTACCTGCGCGGCGAGCTGGCCCCCGTGTTCTTCGGCTCGGCGGTCAACAACTTCGGCGTGCGCGAACTGCTCGAATGCTTCGTCCGCATCGCCCCCTCGCCGCGCCCGGCGCCCACCGCGACCCGCACCGTGGAGCCCGCCGAGCCGAAGATGACGGGCTTCGTCTTCAAGATCCACGCCAACATGGATCCCAACCACCGCGACCGCATCGCCTTCCTGAAAATCTGCTCCGGGACGTTCGAGCGCAACCATAACTACCTGCACGTGCGCAGCGGCAAGCAGCTCAAGTTCTCCTCGCCGACGGCCTTCATGGCCGAAAAGAAATCGGTCATCGACTTCGCCTACCCGGGCGACATCGTCGGCCTGCACGACACGGGCAACTTCAAGATCGGCGACACCTTCACCGAGGGCGAGAAGCTCAAATTCACGGGCATCCCGTCGTTCGCCCCCGAGCAGTTCCGCTACATCGAGAACGCCGACCCGCTGAAATTCAAGCAGCTCGCCAAGGGCGTCGACCAACTGATGGACGAAGGCGTGGCGCAGCTGTTCGTATCCTCGCTCAACGGCCGCAAGATCATCGGCACGGTCGGGGCGCTCCAGTTCGAAGTCATCCAGTACCGACTCGAACACGAATACAACGCCGCCTGCCGCTGGGAGCCGATCTCGATCTACAAAGCCTGCTGGATCGAGAGCGACAACGCCGCGCAGCTGGCCGATTTCAAGCGCCGCAAGCACACCAACATGGCCGTCGACAAGCACGGCCGCGACGTCTTCCTCGCCGACACGAGCTACGGGCTGGCGCTGGCGCAGGAGAATTTCAAGGACATCCGCTTCCACTTCACCTCGGAGTTCTGATCCGGGGGGGGGCTGTCCGATCCGTAAAAATCCCGGCGGGAACCCATGTGGGATCCCGCCGGGATTCTCTCTTCCTGCCGACAATACGCCCGCCCCGGCCGCGTCAACCGCGATGCCGCAGGCAGGTCACAGGCACGGACATCGCATACAGGTCGCAGGCATGGACGCCGCACGCACGGACATCGCACGGCTTGCCAGCCGGGCTACTCGAAAACGGGAGCTTCGGCACTCCGGGCGGGTACGTGCCCGCGCACCTCGGGCCACCCGTCATTCCACTCGATCCGGTCGAGCAGCAGGTAACGCGGCCCGCCCACCTCGAGCCGGGTGTGGTAGAGCATCCAGTCCTGCCCCTTGTCGTCGGTAATGAACTCCGCATTATGCCCCGGGGCGACAAACCCGTTGCCGTTGCCCACGACCAGTTCGTGGTGCACGCCGAGCATGTCGCGCCCCGCACGATCGACATAAGGCCCCATCAGCGACCGGCTGCGGCCGACGACCACATGGTAATCCTTCATGAAATCGCCCGTCGAGACGATCAGGTAATAGTATCCGTCCCGCTTGTGGATGTAGGTGCCCTCGTACTGGTCGCCGGCGATCTTACGCTTCCCGGCCCCGGGTTTGAGCGATAACCCGTCGTCCGCAAGTTCAATCGCCCAGATGCCCCGGAAACTTCCCCAGAACATGTACTTGTGTCCGTCCTCCTCGATGTAGAACTGGTCGATCGAAATATCGACCCCGATCTCGTCGCTGCCGATCAGTTTCCCGTGGTCGGTAAAGGGCCCGACAGGCGAGGGGCCCGACGCCACGCCGATGGCGTGCTTGTTGTTCTCCCCCGGCTGGGAATAATACAGCACATACCTGTCGCCGATCTTGTTGATGTCCGGCGCCCAGAGGTTGGCCCCGGCCTTGTCGGTTATCTGCGGATGGTTCTCCGCCGTAAAGACCTCGCCGACCTTCGTCCAGTTCACCAGGTCGGACGAGCGCAGGATGGGGATGTTGTTCTTTCCGCTCTCGGTCGCATAGAGGTAGAAATTCCCGTCCTCGGCGCGTATTACCGTGGGGTCGGCCACGAGGAATTCCCGGAAAACCGGGTTCTTGTAGCTCTTTGCCCCGGGGTTCCCGGGCAGGGGATCCCCGTCCCCGCTGCGGGCGGGTTCGGGCGTGCCGCAGGCACAGGCCACGGGCAGGAACAGCGCCGTGAAGGCGAGTGCGACGAAATAATTTTTCATAGCGTATCTCATTTACGAATTCAACGATATTTTGCCGGAACCGGCAAACAAAGATACGAAAAATACACTATCTTCGGCCGGGCGGAAGGGGATTTCCGTTTCCGCCCGGCCGGTGCGGCACGGCGGCAATAAAAAAAGCCTGCTGGAAACCAGCAGGCTTTCACCTATATATCCGCCCGTTAACGCATCGGCACCTCGATGACCAGCACCTGGGCGTCGGCCGAAGCCCTGATCCCGAAGCCGTCGGTATCCCAGCCCCCCATGCCGTCGCGGCGGCCGAGCACTTCGCCGTCCACCTCGACCAGCCCTTCGATCACGAAGACATAGGCCCCGTTCCCGGGCGTATGCATCCGGTATTCAACGTCATGCCCCTTATCCAGGTCGAGCGTCGAGAACCAGGCATCCTGATGGAGCCAGCCCGTGTTTTCGCCACCGCGGCCTTCGGGGGCCACGATCGTCCTCAATTCGTTGCGCTTTGCCGGCGCCAGCCGGATCTGGTTGTAACGCGGCGTATGGTTCTCCGCATCGGTCAGCACCCATATCTGCAGGAATTTCACGGGCTCCGTGTCGCTGGCGTTCATCTCGCTGTGCGTAATGCCCGTCCCGGCCGACATGACCTGAATCTCCCCCGGACGCAGCTCCTGCATGTTCCCCATGCTGTCGCCGTGGCGGAGCGCACCTTCGAGCGCAATCGACACGATCTCCATGTTATCGTGGGGATGCGTCCCGAATCCTTCGCCCGGGGCGACCGTATCGTCGTTGAGCACCCGCAGGGCGCCAAAATGGATTCGCCGGGGATCGTAATATCCGGCAAAACTGAACGTATGGTAGGTATCGAGCCAACCGTGGTCGGCGTGTCCGCGCGTCTGTGCGCGGTGAATCGTCTTATTCATAGCAATGATTTTTTATTATACGCCCCGTCGGGCGTGAAGCAAACTCCGCGCCAGCCGCGCCTGCGCGCAGCACCTGACGGAATCCGCAGGCTACACCTTCAGAAAGACGTTCTTTCTGTAAAGGAAATAGAGAAACAGCCAGCAGACGGCCACATAGCCGGCACTGTCGACCACGGCGGCAAGTGCCTCCGGGCATTTCGACGCCACGCCCCCGAGGAAGAAATCGGATATGCGCCCGAAGCCCACGATACGCTGGGCCAGATAGATCGTGATCGAATTGAGTCCCACGACGCGGAAGAAGAGCGTCCAGCGGCGCCATCCCCTGACGTCGATCAAGTAGTAGAACAGGGCGAACATCGCCAGCGAATAGGCAGCCACGACACATACGAACGTACTCGACCACAGCGATTTGTTCACAGGCACCACCCCGTTGAAAGCCAACCCTGCGACCAGCAGCGCTACGGCCGCCGCAATCATCCACGACGCCTTGCGGCCGCCCGACAAGTCCTGCCGCCGCACGAATTCCCCCGTAAACATGCCCAGCATGGCCGTCACCACGGCGGGCACCATACTCAGCAGCCCCTCGGGGTCGAATGTCTTGCCGTACAGCTTACCCGGCAACAGCAGCCGGTCGACATACCCTGCCAGGCACCCCTCCCGGGTCAATGGCCCTGCGCCCGCGACGTCGGGTGCCGCCACCAGCGCCGACAACAGGCCGTAACCGACCAGTATGGCTGCGGCGATCGCAATGCGCGCCTTCACCCCGAAATTGAGGTACAGCACCGCGGCTATGCCCCATGCAAGGCCGATACGCCCCAGTACGCTGGCAATACGCAGGTTTTCGAAATCAAGCCTGAACAACCCGTTGTAAATCACCCCCAACAACACCAGCGTCAGCGCGCGGCGGACGATTTTTGCATAGATCGTCCCGGTCGACAACCCCAGCGAACGCTGCTTGGAAAGCGAAAAGGGGAAGCTCACCCCGGCAATGAAGAGGAACAGCGGAAAGATCGTATCGTGGTGGGTGAAGCCGTCCCAGCTGGCATGCCCCATCTGGCTGGCAATGCTGTCGGTCACAGCGTTGGGCCACAGGCCGCACACGGCGACGACGAGCGAGGCGAACCCCATGATAAAGAGCATGTCGAACCCCCTCAGGGCATCGAGCGACTGCAATCGTTCGGACGGTTTCATAATTCGGGTGCTGTTCTTCCGGCCCGATCCTTGTCAGTGATCCTTCTTCGACCGGCCCTATTATACTTTACACAAAGATAATAAGAATTTCTGATATATCCAAATATATCGGGGCCCGGCGGAGCGCATCCGGCCGGGCCCCTGCTTTTTCCACCGGCAACTACTCCAGCTCCAGATTGCTCACCCGGCCGGTCACCCCGAACGGGAAGTCGGGGTAGACGTACAGCCCGAAACGCGGCTCGGTCTGACCGTGCGTGTAACCCCAGATGCTGGCGTAATCCTCCGCGTCCTCGCCCATCTTCTCCAACTGGCGCAGATAGGCTGCCACCGACTTGTTCTCCACGATGTAGATCTCGCCCATACGGTCGATGATCGGGCTGTGGCGGCGCGTACGGTCGTGGTCGAAGCGCAGGATACGCTTCCCCTCGGCCGTGATGCCCACCAGCCGGAAGGTCATGCTCTTGCCGATGGCCGGCAGGTTGAGCACACTGCGGTCGGTGGCCAGGAACGGCAGCCGGTGTTTCTTCATGAAGCGGCGGATGCGCCCGGCCGTGTCGCCCTCGCCGGTCAGCGCCGCATCCAGTTCCGCGGTCTGCTCCTCGGTCATCCGCCCGAAGAGCTTCTCTTCCTGCTGCTCCTGCATCGAACGGCTGTTGGGCGTGAAGACGGCATAGTTTTCGCCGAAGCCCTTCACCGAGAAGGTATAGTAACAGACCACGCCCAGCGAGTTGAGCACCTGCCTCAGCCGGGTGGTATGCCCGCGGCGCGATGCCGCGACGGTATATACCAGCTGGTTGGTGATGAGCCACCCGGCGGAAAGTATCTTCCGGATAGCCTCCCGCGCCTCGGGCGTCACCTCCAGCGGCGACTGGAAATGCGTCTGGATGACGAACTGCTTCACGCCGACGGCCGATGCCTTCTCCCGGAACTCCTTCAGCACCTCCACCAGCTGGTCGTCGATGCGCATCGGCAGATAAGCCGGCAGGCGCGACCCCAGCCGCACGCGCTGCAACTCGGCATATTTTTCACCGTCGGGACGCGCCTGGTTGGCCTTGCGCTTGCGGCAGGCCATGCGGTAGACCGCCTCGAGGATATTGCGCAGCGTCTTGTTCTGGCTCATCAGGGCGTCGCCGCCCGTGATGAGGATATCGCGCAGTTGCGTGTCCTCCTCGAAATAAGCCATCAGGCGGCGCAGTTTGTGATCCCAGCTCTCCTTGGGGCGCAGGCTCTCGAACTCGAAATTGAGCCGTTCGCTCTGAAAGTCGTACATCCGCTGGCACGAGGCGCACAACCCGCCGCAGGCACGCCCCATCGTATCGGGGATCAGGATCGCCACTTCGGGATAACGGCGGTGGATATTGTGCCCGTCGGGCAGCAGCCACCCGGCCGCATTGGGTTTTCCGGCCTCGACGACGTCCTCCTTCTCCCAGGCGCGGATATTCCCGTAGGTCTCGACCAGCTGCGGCGAATAGAGGATATAGCTGCGGATCGCCTCGTCGTCGTACGCTTTGCCGGTGACGTCCAGCAGCGAGAGGTAATAAGGCGTGGCGAAGAACGGCATCCCCTTCTTGCGGGCCTTCGACAGCAGGTACATGGTCTCCGCCGAAAGCGAGTTGCCCAGAAACCGGTTCAACTCCGAAGGGCTCTTCACGGCCATCGCCAGGTGGAACCGGAAATCGCCCCACCAGACGCCTACCTGACGGTATTTATCCTCGTAGGTCATCCCCTCCTCGAAACGGAACCGCGAAGGGGTCGACTTGCGGTTCTCGATCTTCTGCACCAAGAGGTGGAGCATACGCTCCCTGTTCCGGGCGCGCACCTCCGCCACCTCAGGATCGAGCCCCGTCGGCCAGCGATCGCTGCGGATACGGACGCGCTGCGGCGTGAGCGGCTGCAACTCCAGCCCCTCAAGGCGCTTGAACTGGAAAAACAGGTCGATGAACAGGTCGCAACGCATCTCCGGGTTCTCCAGCCGCCCCGTGAGGAACTGCCACAGCAATTCCAGCGTCCGCACGGGCATCTGCTCACCGGTCGAAAGTTCGCTCACCTCCCGCCCGTCGTAGCCGATCAGCAGGCGGATCTGTTCCGCCGCCTCGCCCTGCGCCGCCGCATGCCGGGCGACGAACTCTTCGAGCCGGGCCCGGAACTCCCCGGCATCGCGGCTCGCATCGGCCTGGGCAACAAGTCCCGGCAGCTCCTGGCGGAAAAGCAGCCCGAGCTGGTAAAGCGTGAATGAAAGCATTTTCCTTTGTTTCATAAGCACTATCGTTTATTTTTCCGTTATAATTTTCGGATGCGGGCGGCAATGTCCCCGGTACGGTCGTCAGCGTACAAAAAAAGGCACGGCGCAATAAAATCACAGATACACCCGGAACCGCAGGCTCCCCTGCAAATTCCTCCGCATTCAGACGATATACCCGGGAAAAATAACAGCCCTCCGGGCGAATATCAACAGCCGCCGCTCACGGGCGAGCCGGCAAGAATCGGCGGCCTCAAGGCAAAAAAAACGACGGCCGTCATACGGAATCCGCTACAAAGATAAGAAAAAATTTGAAACCTCCCGTCCGCGGCCTTCCGGGTTTCCCGCACCGCCCGCATCTTCCGTATCCCATAAAATAACGTATTTCCCCGCAGAATCGTATTCTCCCCGCCCGCACAGCCCCTGCCCGTAAACAGATACAAAAACAAGAAAGCCCCGACAATCTCTCGATTATCGAGGCTTTTTGCTTGCAAAAATGGTAAGGGGCAGATAGGCACCCATTCCCATATAATAATTCATTAATTACATAAAGAAAAATACATAGACTTATATTCGCCAAAAATATGGTTCTTCTGCTCCTGGTTTCAATTCTGCATTGGGAAATGGCCTACTCTGTTCGCATCGTTTTACGGAAATACAAACCCAATTCAATGGGGTATCACATTCTCCAATTATGCGTCACCAAAAATAGCTGTCGCAAGCGCATCAGTCTGAAATTATACGTCGATATGGTCTACCTTACGACCGATCATATTCAACGGCTGGCCGACGGGAATTATATCGTTTACAAACGCAACAAAATCAAGCACCAAAAGAACGCAACTGCCATCCGCATCCACATTACGCCGGAGATTCAGGGATTGATCGAACAGCTGCAATCTGCCTCTCCTACTGTCGAAAATTATTTGTTACCGATCATCACTTGTTCCGGCTATACGGGCGAGAAGCTATACAACCACATCCGAAGCCGTTACACCAAATATCAGAAATATTTGAAATCGTTGGCCGAAGAACTCGGTATCGATTATCATTTAACCAGCTATGTAAGCCGTCATACAATGGCAATGACCTTGCAATACAATAAAATCCCGCGTGAAATCATTTCGCAGATGCTCGGTCATGCCGACCTCGAAACGACCAACACCTACCTCGACAGCTTCGACAACAAGGTAATCAACGAGGCGGCAAAAGTTTTGTAATAAGCCGACAATGGTTTAATATTTTTTGTATAGTTGTACTATGAGTACAACACCACAAACAAAAATAAACCAACTATTGCAGGCTCTCCCATCCGGAGCAGTCTATTTGTCGTCTTGGATGAAACTCAAAAACATCTCCAACGACTTACAGCACCGTTACATAAAATCCGCTTGGCTGACTCCCATAGGCACAGGTGTAATGATCCGCACGGGCGATACGCCGACATTATACGGAGCCATGTACAGCCTCAATACACAGGCAGACAAACATCTGACAATCGGAGCCATGTCGGCACTGGAAATCCACGGATATTCGTACTACCTCCCGATGGGCAGGCCGACCATTTCGCTGTCTGCTCCGCAAAAGGAGTATTTACCGCTTTGGTTCAGAAAATATGACTGGGGTGTGACGCTCCGGCTGTTTACCACCGAAATATTCAATTCCGTCACCGGAATCACCACCACCCGACAAGGGGTTTTCGAGTTGCCGATCTCTACCCCGGAACGGGCGTTTATGGAGTGTCTGCACCTCGCACCGCAATATTATGACATTACCGACCTCTATTATGTGATGGAAATGCTGTCGATACTCCCGCCGAAGAATGTACAACGACTGTTGGAGGGGTGCCGTTCCGTCAAAGTGAAACGGCTGTTCCTCTTTATGGCCGAAAAGGCCCGTCATGCGTGGTTCGAGTCCCTCGACCTCGACCGGATAGACCTCGGCAGCGGCAAGCGGGTAATCGCCAAAGGAGGTGTTTATGATAAGAAGTACCAAATCACGATTCCGGCAGAACTGAAAAATGATTAATCAAGAGTACAAAGAGCGCGTGCGGCTGTTGCTCCGCATTATCCCGATTATTTCGGCGGAAGAATGTTTTGCCGTTCACGGCGGCACGGCAATCAATCTGTTCGTGCAAAATCTGCCGCGATATTCGGTGGACATCGACCTGACCTATATTCCCGTCGAGCCTCGGGAAGCAAGCCTCACCCATATCAAAGAACGGCTGAAAGCGGTAAAGGCAAAAATCGAGGCCGCGATACCGGGCATTGCAGTACGCGAAGTTCCCGACAAACTGATTTGCACTCATAACGGGCATTTCGTCAAAGTGGAGGTAAACGACGTGAAGCGAGGCATCATCGCACCGCCCGTCGAATTGCCCTTATGCGACCTCGCCCAAGAAGATTTCGGTGTATTCTGTAAAGCCCGCATCGTGCCACTGTCGCAACTCCACGGCGGCAAGATCACGGCTGCACTCGACCGCTAGCACCCGCGCGACCTGTTCGATGTAAACCTGGTGCTCTATTATATCAAAGACTTCGACGCGATCAAGCGCGGGTTCATTTTCTGCCTGCTGGGAAGCGACCGCCCGATCTTGGAGTCGCTCAATCCCAATTTCAACGACCATCTGACACCGACCGACAAGGCGTTTCTACTCGGATTCGAGGACGGGACGCCGGATTGGGACGCATCGGAATACCGGGATTTCCTGCATTATCCGTCGGTTCAATGGAAGCTACTCAACATTAGAAAGCTGAAAGAAAAGAATCCACAGAAGCACAAGGATAGCATAAGCAAACTACAAAAATATCTTGCCTTGTAATCCATTTTCTCCTGTATGGCCTACTATCCCAAACCATATGCTGAAATATTGAAATTATTTCCAACGGAGGAAAAGGTTTTCACTCTCATATTTCAGGCAAAAACGACTTACTGCGGTCATTGCGGCGGATTCAGCCACATACAGCAGTATCGTTCTAATTATCACTATGTTATATGCAGAGATTGTAAAAAGACTACTTCAATTTTAAGGGAAACTTTTCTCGCAAAAGCCCACCTCGATCTGAGAATATGGGTTTATATTAATATGCAACATTATATGCTCGACATCCTACGTCCTATCGCTGGATCATGCAGGAGTTAAAGATCAATTCCTATAATACCATTTGGAGCGCAGCGCACAAAATAAAAGCCGTGTCACAACGGAAAGATAAATATGACGATGATGTAAAAATTCTACGTGCATTTAAGCCTTTTTTAGCACAAGTCTAAAATAGCACTCAAAAAGGATAAGTTAATAAAGTATTTTTTCCAAACCCCTCAAAAAAGCCCGAAAATCGGGATTTTTGGGCTTAATTATTTTTATTAAGCCCTGTTTTTCGTATAGAGTATATGCAAAGTTACTACAAAAAAGTGAAATGCGGAAAGATATAGTGATAGAATTGAGTTA
>OLZE01000238.1_pt1 | contig 41791 bp, 40 predicted proteins | sample 1674091 | NCBI WGS metagenome assembly OLZE01 (sample SAMEA103958143, study PRJEB25191) | human gut metagenome | biome: human-associated habitat [ENVO:00009003]; feature: intestine environment [ENVO:2100002]; material: feces | place: Germany | collected 2013/2015
TTTCTTGGTATGATAACGAGAACAGCTACACATCTCAGATGGTTCGTACAATCAAGTACTTCTCAGAGTTAGCTTAATTCTTGTACCCACAAGAACAGTATATCTCAAGACTACTCAAGGGGCGCGGTCTTAATTGAACCGCGCCTCTTTTTTAAAGCATGGCTATTTCTTTTGAATATCTGTGAATTGTAGAATTAATTATATTTTTTAATATGTATAATATGGCGTGGCCACATGGCTTATGCCTTGAAATAAGGGAGGACATATTATGTCATTAAACAAGAAATCAATTGATGATATCAACGTAAAAGGCAAGAGAGTTCTCGTTAGATGTGACTTCAACGTGCCACTTAAGGACGGAAAAATCACAGATGAGAACCGTATCAACGGAGCTCTTCCAACAATCCAGAAATTAATCAAGGACGGTGGAAAGGTTATCCTTTGCTCACACCTTGGAAAAGTTAAAAACGGACCAAACGAGGGTGAGTCACTTGCTCCTGTAGCTGCAGCTCTTGAGGCTAAGCTTGGACAGAAGGTTACATTTGTAGCTGACTACAACGTAACAGGTGAGGCTGCAACAAAGGCTGTTTCAGAGATGAAAGAGGGAGATGTAGTTCTTCTTCAGAATACACGTTTCAGAGGCAAAGAGGAGACAAAGCCACAGGAAGCCGGAGATGCATTCGCAAAAGAGCTTGCTGACCTTGCTGATGTATATGTATGTGACGCTTTCGGTTCTGCTCATAGAGCACATGCTTCTGTAGCAGGTGTTACAAAGTTCATCACAGCTAAGGGTGGAGAGAATGTTGTTGGATACCTTATGCAGAAGGAAATTGACTTCCTTGGCAAGGCAGTAGAGAATCCTGTACGTCCTTTCGTAGCTATTCTTGGTGGAGCTAAAGTAGCTGACAAGCTCAATGTTATCGACAACCTCCTCGAGAAGGCTGATACACTTATCATCGGTGGTGGAATGGCATACACATTCCTTAAAGCACAGGGCTATGAGATTGGTATCTCAATGCTTGATGAGACAAAGATTGATTACTGTAAAGAGATGCTTGCAAAAGCAGAGAAGCTTGGAAAGAAGATTCTTCTTCCTGTTGATGCAGTTACAATCAAGGATTTCCCAAATCCAATTGATGCTCCTGTAGAGACAGAGACATATGATTATGACAAGATGCCTGCAGACCGTGAGGGCTGTGATATCGGACCTAAGACACGCAAGCTTTTCGCTGACGCTGTTGCATCAGCTAAGACTGTTGTATGGAACGGACCAATGGGTGTATTTGAGAACCCAACACTTGCAGCAGGTACACTTGCAGTAGCAGAGGCACTTGCTAAATCAGATGCTATCACAATCATCGGTGGTGGAGATTCAGCTGCAGCAGTTAACCAGATGGGACTTGGCGACAAGATGAGCCACATCTCAACAGGTGGCGGTGCTTCACTTGAGTTCCTTGAGGGCAAGGAGCTTCCTGGCGTAGCTTGTGCTGATGATAAATAAGCCGAAAGCAGCTTAATGAAATCGAGCCGCAGGCAAAAAATATTTGTATACAAATACAAGGAGATATAAAATGGCAAGAAAGAAAATTGTAGCCGGCAACTGGAAGATGAACATGACTCCAAGCCAGGCTGTTAAATTAGTAGAAGAGTTAAAACCACTCGTAGTTTCAGATGATGTTGAAGTTGTTTACTGTGTACCTGCAATCGACATCGTACCTGTTGTAGAAGCATTAAAGGGTACAAATGTTGCTGTTGGAGCAGAGAATATGTACTTCGAGGAGAAGGGTGCTTACACAGGAGAAATCTCAGCAGAGATGCTTCTTGATGCAGGTGTTAAGTATGTTATCATCGGACATTCAGAGAGAAGAGATTACTTCAAAGAGGATGACGCACTTCTCAACAAGAAGGTAAAGAAGGCTATCGAGGCTGGACTTACACCAATCCTTTGCTGTGGTGAGACACTTGAGCAGAGAGAGAGCGGTGTTACACTTGACTGGATCAGACTTCAGATTAAGTCAGATCTCGCAGGTGTTGCTGCATCAGATGTTGCAAACATGGTTATCGCTTACGAGCCAATCTGGGCAATCGGAACAGGAAAGACAGCTACTTCTGACCAGGCTCAGGAGGTCTGCGGTGCAATCCGTGAGTGTGTAGCAGAGATCTATGATCAGGCTACAGCAGATTCAGTTCGTATCCAGTACGGCGGATCTGTAAATGCAGGAAATGCAGCAGAGCTTTTTGCAAAGCCTGACATCGACGGTGGATTAGTTGGTGGCGCTTCACTCAAGGCTGATTTTGGAAAGATCGTAAACTACAAGTAATTATTAAATCATAATTTAATATTTGATTTGACAATCACAATAACTAAATGTCACTAAATTCACCAGCTTAGCTGCATTTAGTGGCATTTATTATGTAATGAAATTTTTTGTGAGCTTGCATATGTCGCTGTAATAGAGCATTTTGCAAGCCTCATATGAAGAATAGAGGAAATATAAATGAGTAAGAAACCGGTAGTATTAATGGTACTTGATGGTTACGGCTTAAGTGACCACAAAGAGGGAAATGCCATAGCTATGGCAAATACCCCTGTTATGGATAAATTGATGGCAGAGTGTCCTTTTGTAAAGGGCGCAGCTTCAGGTCTTGCAGTTGGACTTCCTGACGGACAGATGGGAAACTCTGAGGTAGGACATATGAATATCGGCGCAGGCCGTATCATATATCAGGATCTTACAAGAATCACAAAGGCAATTGCTGATGGTGATTTCTTCAAGAACAAGGTATTAATTTCTGCAATCGAAAACTGCAAGAAGAATGACTCCGATCTGCATCTTTGGGGACTTCTTTCAGATGGTGGAGTTCACAGCCATATCGAGCATCTTTACGGACTTCTTGAGCTTTGCAAGAAAGAGAATTTTGACAGAGTATATGTACACGCCTTCCTTGATGGTCGTGATACACCTCCTGCATCAGGCAAGGACTATATCGAGCAGCTTCTCGCTAAGATGAAGGAAATCGGTGTTGGAAAGATTGCATCTCTTTCAGGACGTTACTATGCAATGGACAGAGATAACAACTGGGATCGTGTGCAGAAGGCTTATGATTCACTCACTAAGGGTGAAGGCGTAAAAGCTACATGCCCTGTAAAGGCTATGGAGGAGTCATACGCAAATGACGTTACAGATGAGTTTGTGCTTCCTACAGTTATCACAAACGAGGATGGCACACCGGTATCGGTTGTAAAGGACAATGATTCTGTTATCTTCTTCAACTTCCGTCCGGACCGTGCTCGTGAGATGACAAGAGCATTTTGCGATGATAAGTTTACCGGCTTTGAGCGTCCATTCCTTAAGACAACATTTGTATGCTTCAAGGATTATGACGAGTCAATTCCTAACAAGCTTATCGCTTTTGAGAAGGAAGAAATCAAGAATACATTTGGTGAGTATCTTGCAGCAAATGGCAAGAAACAGCTTCGTCTCGCAGAGACAGAGAAGTATGCACACGTAACCTTCTTCTTCAACGGTGGAGTAGAGGAGCCGAATATCGATGAGGCACGTCTTCTTGTAAACAGTCCTAAGGATGTTGCAACATATGACTTAAAGCCTGAGATGAGCGCTCCTGAGGTTGGAATGGATCTTGTTGAGGCTATCAAGTCAGATAAGTATGATGTTATTATCATCAACTTTGCTAACCCTGACATGGTTGGACATACAGGTGTGATTCCGGCTGCTGTAAAGGCTGTTGAGAGAGTTGATTCACTCGTAGGTGATGCAGTGCAGGCAATCAAGGATGTGGATGGAGTATTATTCATCTGTGCTGACCACGGAAACGCAGAGAAGATGATTGATTATGAGACAGGAAAACCTCATACAGCTCATACAACCAATCCTGTTCCTTTCATTCTTGTAAACGCTGACCCTTCTTACAAGCTTCGTGAGGGCGGATGTCTTGCAGATATCGCTCCAACACTGCTTGAGATTATGGGACTTCCACAGCCAAAAGAGATGACAGGAAAGTCACTTATCGTTAAATAAAATTTGTATTATATAGGCTCCGGCGCAGACAAAGGGTTTGAACCGGAGCTTTTGTTTTGATATATTAAAGATATAATAATAAATATAAGAATTGCTTATAAATGACGTAAAATTATTTAAAAAAACTTATAATATACGTTGACTTTACAAATTGAGCTGGTATATAATTTAAGGGTAGCATTTGATTTGTAAAATAAATTACACATAAGATGGAGGACAATCATGCAGGAATTTAAACCATTCAAAGAAGGAAAAGTAAGAGAAGTATATGATAACGGGGACAGCCTTATTATGGTCGCAACAGATCGTATTTCCGCTTTTGACCATATTTTAAAGAATAAAATTACAGACAAGGGAGCCATCCTCACACAGATGTCTAAGTTCTGGTTTGAATTCACAAAGGATGTTGTTCCTAACCATATGATTTCAGTAGACGCAAAGGATATGCCGGAGTTCTTCGGTCAGGACAGGTTCAACGGAAACAGCATGCTCTGCAAGAAGCTTGAGATGCTTCCAATCGAGTGTATAGTTCGTGGATATATCACAGGAAGCGGCTGGGCAAGCTACAAGGAGAACGGTACAGTCTGCGGAATCAGACTTCCGGAGGGACTTGTTGAGTCTGATAAGCTCCCTGAGCCTATTTATACACCATCTACCAAGGCTGATCTTGGAGATCATGATGAAAATATCTCATTCGAAAAATCAGTAGAAGTATTAGAGAAGATTTATCCTGAGAAGGGCAGAGAGTACGCAGAGAAGATTCGCGATTATACAATTGCTCTCTACAAGAAATGTGCAGAGTATGCTCTTACAAAGGGCATCATCATCGCAGATACCAAGTTTGAGTTTGGTTTAAATGAGCAGGGTGAGGTAGTGCTTGCCGATGAGATGCTCACACCTGACAGCTCACGCTTCTGGCCACTTGATGGATATAAGCCTGGACAGGGACAGCCTTCATTTGACAAGCAGTATGTAAGAGACTGGCTCAAGGCAAATCCGGACAATGACCTTCTTTTACCTGATGAGGTTGTTGTGAAGACTGTAGAGAAATATAAAGAGGCATTTGAGCTTCTTACAGGAAGCAAATTCAGCCGCTAATATATTATTTATTCCGCGTTACTATTTCGCAATTATAAACGGAGATATTATGAACCAGGACAATAACATAAATCAGTATATAAATACTAGTATAGATACAAAAAGTCATACCGGTACAAAATTAAAAAGGTGTTCTGATATTGACGAGCATAACCATGTATTTGATGAGCTTCATGAGGAGTGTGGTGTGTTCGGCATGTATGATTTTGATGGAGGAAATGTCGCATCCACTATCTATTATGGCCTTTTTGCGCTTCAGCACAGAGGACAGGAAAGCTGTGGTATTGCAGTGAGTGATACACACGGACCAAAGGGAAAGGTGACCACACACAAGGGTATGGGCCTTGTAAATGAGGTATTTACTCCTGATATTTTAGAGCCTATGAAGGGTGATATCGGAGTGGGACATGTGCGCTATTCAACAGCAGGCTCATCAACACGTGAGAATGCACAGCCTCTCGTATTAAATTATGTCAAGGGCACACTTGCCATGGCACACAACGGAAACCTCATTAACGCAAAGGAGCTTCGCAAGGAGCTTGAGTATACAGGAGCTATTTTCCAGACCACAATCGACTCTGAGGTTATAGCTTATCATATCGCCAGAGAGCGTCTTAACTCAAAAACAGCGGAGGAGGCGGTCAGACGTGCCTGCCAGAAGCTTAAGGGAGCCTATGCACTTGTGGTTGAGAGCCCGAGAAAGCTTATTGCAGCCAGAGACCCATTTGGTTTTAAGCCTCTTTGCATCGGAAAAAGAGACAATGCATATATCGTTACATCCGAGACCTGTGCACTTGATACAATCGGTGCAGAGTTTGTCAGGGATATAGAGCCGGGAGAGGTTATCACCATCACTCCTGAAAAGGGCATTGAGTCTGATATGACTATGGCACTTGCCCCTGAAAAACAGGCCAGATGCGTGTTTGAATACATTTATTTCGCAAGACCTGACAGCCATATTGACGGAGTAAGCGTGTATAGCAGCCGTATCAAGGCTGGCAGATTCCTTGCAATGGATTCACCGGTTGAGGCTGATATCGTGACAGGAGTACCGGAGTCAGGAAATGCCGCTGCTCTTGGTTATTCACTTGAGTCGGGCATTCCATATGGCACAGCATTTGTCAAGAACGGTTATGTCGGCAGGACATTTATCAAGCCTAAGCAGTCAAGCCGTGAATCAAGCGTGCAGATAAAGCTCAATGTATTAAAGGAGGCTGTTAAGGGCAAGAGAGTTGTTATGATTGATGATTCAATTGTGCGAGGAACAACCTCAGACAGAATAGTGCGTATGTTAAGAGAGGCGGGTGCCACAGAGGTACATGTGCGCATCAGTTCACCGCCATTCTTATGGCCTTGCTATTTCGGTACAGATATTCCTGCAAGAGAGCAGCTTATCGCTTACAACAGGACTATTGAGGATATCAGACAGATTATAGGTGCAGATTCTTTAGGCTACCTTGGAATTGACAGACTTCATGAGATGGTAGAGGGATTGCCAATCTGCATGGGCTGTTTCACAGGAAAATATCCGATGGAGCCACCGAAGGATGATATCAGAGGCGAGTATTTTGATAAAGAAATAGACCTCGAGAGAAAAATGCTTAATCGCTAATAAAGGAGAGAATATGAGTACAGACAGATACACAAGTCCTCTTTCTGAGCGCTATGCCAGCAAAGAGATGCAGTATATTTTTTCGCAGGATATGAAATTTACCACTTGGAGAAAGCTCTGGATTGCTCTTGCAGAGACTGAGATGGAGCTTGGGCTTTCACAGGATGGCAAGCCGGTTATCACACAGGAACAGATTGATGAATTAAAGGCACATGTGGATGACATCAATTATGATGTGGCAAAGGAGCGTGAGAAGCTTGTGCGTCACGATGTAATGAGCCATGTCTATGCATATGGACAGCAGTGCCCTAAGGCAGCAGGAATTATACATCTTGGAGCAACCTCATGCTATGTAGGTGACAATACAGATATCATCATCATGAATGAAGCATTAAAGCTTGTTCACAAAAAGCTTATAAGTGTTATTGCAGAGCTTGCAAACTTTGCTGATAAGTATAAGAATCAGCCAACTCTTGCATTTACACATTTCCAGCCGGCACAGCCGACAACAGTTGGAAAGCGTGCCACACTGTGGCTGAATGAGTTTATGCTGGATCTCGAGGATTTAGAGTATGTGCAGGGCACATTAAAGCTCCTTGGCTCAAAGGGCACTACAGGAACACAGGCCAGCTTCCTTGAGCTCTTCAACGGAGACGATGAGACAATAGACAAGATTGATCCGATGATCGCAAAGAAGATGGGCTTTAAGGATTGTTATCCGGTGTCAGGCCAGACATATTCCCGTAAGGTAGATACAAGAGTGGTAAATGTGCTCGCAGGCATTGCTGCATCGGCTACAAAGATGTCAAACGATATCAGACTGCTCCAGCATCTTAAGGAAGTAGAGGAGCCGTTTGAGAAGAATCAGATAGGTTCATCAGCCATGGCATATAAGAGAAATCCTATGAGAAGTGAGAGAATTGCATCTCTTTCAAGATATGTTCTTGCAGATGTAATGAATCCTGCAATTACTTCAGCTACACAGTGGTTTGAGAGAACACTTGATGATTCAGCAAACAAGCGTCTTTCAATACCTGAGGGCTTCCTTGCAATAGACGGAATCCTTGACCTTTGCCTCAATGTGGTGGATGGACTGGTAGTATATCCAAAGGTTATTGAAAAGCACTTTATGGCAGAGATTCCATTCATGGCAACAGAGAACATCATGATGGATGCTGTAAAGAACGGTGGAAATCGTCAGGAGCTCCATGAGAAGATCAGACAGCTCTCAATGCAGGCAGGAAAGACAGTAAAGGAAGAGGGAAAAGAGAATAACCTCGTAGACTTAATCGCTGCAGATCCTGCATTCGGATTGACAAAAGCTGATATCGAAAAGAACCTTAAGCCTGAGCTTTATGTGGGACGTGCGCCTCGTCAGGTAGAAGTATATCTGCGTGATGTAGTTAATCCGGTGCTTGAAGCACATAAGGATGAGAGTGGAGTAAAGGCAGAGATTAACGTATAATATCGAAAGTATAGATAACGGTAATTTGCTTGTGTTAACATATTTATCTAAATGAAAAGCCCCGGCATATAAACCTGTTTCATGGTTTATATGCCGGGGTTTTATATATCCGTCAAGTATGAAGTTAGTTTAAATTAATTCTCTTTGACATCATCTCAGGATTGGTAGCCTCGCTGATTGCCACATGCTTGCTGATTACACCGGCCTTGTACAGATTGAAGATGCTTGTATCCATTGCAATCATATTCTCAGCTGCAGAGGTGTAGATGATACCGTCAATCTGATGGACCTTGCCTTCACGGATTAAGTTCCTTATTGCAGGCGTGAGTACCATGATTTCAAAAGCAGGAACCATCTCACCGTTTGTGGCAGGTAAAAGCTTCTGGCAGACAACAGCCTGCAGCACAGATGCAAGCTGGATGGCTATCTGGTGCTGCTGGGAAGCAGGAAACGCATCGATTATTCGGTCAATGGTATTTGCGGCACCAATTGTGTGAAGTGATGAAAATATGAGGTGACCGGTTTCAGCCGCTGTGACAGCTGTATTGATGGTCTCATAGTCTCGCATCTCTCCAAGCAATATGACGTCAGGACTCTGGCGGAGTGCGGCGCGAAGTGCAGTGAGATAGCTTTCTGTATCTGTGTTGATTTCACGCTGTGACACAATACATTTGTCATGACGATGTAAAAACTCAAGCGGATCCTCAAGAGTGATAATATGCTCTTCCTTCTCATGGTTGATCTGATCAATAATACATGCTAGTGTGGTAGATTTACCGCTTCCGGCTGGGCCGGTAACCAGCACCATGCCGTTGTTTGTTTCCGCAAGCTCCATAACAGAGTCCGGTATATGTAAATCGCTTGGCTTTGGCAGTGTGAATGAGATAACACGGATGACAGCAGAGTAAGAGCCACGCTGCTTGAAAGTGCTCACTCTGTAACGTGATACTCCCGGTATAGCGAAGGAAAAGTCATCATCTCCGGTTTCCTCGAATTTTGAAATATCTCTCTCTGCAAGAGCATAGATTGATGTGACAAATTCAAAGGTTTCTTTTGGAATCATTCTGATTTCATTAAGGCACTCCATCATTCCCTTTGATTTGTATGTGAGAGGGCGGCCGGCCACTATGAAAATATCCGATGCTCCGTTGTCAGTTGCTTCCTTTAATATCTTTTTAACATCCATTTTAGTTTCCTCCAATTAAGTTTAGTGTATCATTTTCCTCGAAAGCTGTGTCTGTATTGAGCTTCCATTGTTTTATTTTATAAAAAGCATCCTGCCTGTGGACAGGATAGTTGATATCAAGCTTTACAGTGAGAGTCTGCGTATCGCTTACAGTACAGGTGATGGTATAGGTCAGACCGGTAACCTTGCCGTTTGATTCATTTTCAGCGAGGTTTTTATTTATGGCAGTATCGTTGTCTGATAGAGCAGTCTTTATGGCCTCATAGTATGCTGCTTTATCAGGACTGCCATCGTAGGCGGATGCAAGAATGGCATCAATCTGTGATATCTCATCCCATACCTTTTCACATGCACGGTAATACGAGCTGTTGTTATCAGCAACGCGTTTGCTCAGCTTATAGTCAGAGTTTGCTGTGACAAAGGCGAGTGCCGAGAACGTGACAATGCATATCATGGAAAAGGTAAGCAGGATGGTGGAAAAACCGAAATTTGAAAACTCTCTTCTTTTTTTCATGGGGTGCTCACCGTCCTTCCATCAGAGGAAAGTGCAGTATAGCTGCACGCAGTAATGCTGTATACACAGTGGCTGTCTGCTGCTATAAACTCTATGTCAGCCTTTTGTACTCCGTAGGCATCCTGCCCAAGCCTGCTTACAATAATCTTGTATGCGGCATCAGCCTTATCACATGGATGATAGCTTTTGTCAAGATAAATGAATAGCTTTTCATCTGCACAGATGGAGCCGTCAAAGAGCGATGATACGGCGTTTAAATCGCCATGCTCCTGTTCGTATGCGCTTGCTGCATTGCTGCATGCATTAACAGCCTCATGCAGCACCTGAGTTTCTTCTGTCAGCTTGTGGGTCTTTATGAAGAAAAGCAGTCCCACAATCAAAAGAACTGAAAAAAGCAGCAGATTAATGGTAATCTCAAGCAGGAATATTCTGTTTTTCGATTGTTTAAGCTTTGTTGAAATCATGGTTTATTCCTTGTGGTATGTAAGTTTGTGTGGCATCGAGTGGCATATCAGGGAGCGGTGTACGTGATATTGCTGCATTTATTGTCGGACGATGGTTAGTCGGAATTGACGGAGCAGTAGGTATCGGTAGTGCCACCGGATGTATCGGTGATAGTTACGGTAATCATTTTGTCGGTGGTTTCTGTCATGTCAAGTCCCCCGATTTCGACAATCCTTTGTCCGCTGTCCAGACTGTATGAGGAACCATCCTGTACATAGAGCTCTCTTAGAGAACCGTTATAATAGTATATGAAGGTATTATACACGATGTCATTTATTGTGTTTTTCAGACATAGAGCCTTTGTGCCATTTATTGTTTCTACACTGATTGCAGCGTCAGAATCATTCTGTCTGACTTTTTCGCGCAGATAAGATGTGACAGTGCGTACCTCGTAGTTGTAATTCATGGCATTGGCAGTGGACTTGTATTGCTTTACGCCAATCAGCACGAGGATAAAAGCAGTCAGCGCAAAAAGAAAAAACAGCAGCATCACAAAAAAACTGTCAGCCTGATGTGATCTTGATTTTAGCTTGAACATGGGTTATTTCCTCTCTATTATTGTCACATCGGGACGCAGATTGGAGCCGATGTATTGATAGTCTATGTAATAATAGTCGCTGTCGTAGGTGAGACCATAGTGGTCTGTTAGATAATTTATGTCCGGAGGGTATGTTCCCTCAAGAGCATAGCACTGTGTGATACTTCGTGTGAGGGCGCGTTCCAGCGTGCTCTTGCTTCTTTTGGTATTGTCATCTGATAGCTTTGAAGAGAAAGCACCAAACAAAACAGTACATGCGGCTAAAAGCACAATTGGTATGAATTTCCATATGGTTGATTTCTTTTTCTGAACAAAAAACAGCATACTGTGCCTCCGTAAGCTATCCTATGCTTGATATAATTCCAAGCAGTGGGAGTAAAAATGATACTAGTATGAAGCCAATGAATATACAAAGCAGGATAACCATGGCAGGTTCAATCACTGATATGAATCGTGACAGCCTTGCATCTGTGTCATCCTCACAGGATGTACATATATGCTGCATGACCTCGTCCATAGACCCGGTTTTGCTGCCGATTGCAATCCAGCTTGAGTACATCTTTGAAAAAATATTGGAGTGCAGCAGTGCCTCCGAAAATGTCTCGCCGTTAGATATATTTTTACGGCAGTCATTTATTTTAGAATCAAGGACAGGATTGTTTACAAGAGCCTGTGCCAGATCAAGACCACGGTCTGTGTCGAGCCCGCTTGAGAGTGCTAAAAACATGCAGTTTGCAAAACGGCTGGATGCGATTGACATGGAAAGAGCAGTTTTCATAAGGAACTTTTTTCCGAAGCGTGTCTTAAAAAATATAAAAAGAACCAGTGCGGCAAAGAGCATGACAGCTATAATGATAAGCAGATATCTGTTGATGTATTCACTGAGCTTCATGAGCACGGCAGCGGTGCCGGTAAGCTCACTTCCAAGCTCTGCATATATCTGTGAGAATACAGGTAAAACCTTGGCAATCATAACGACAATAACGGCAATCATCACGGCAGAAAGCACGAGAGGATAGGCAACGGCACTTTTGATGCCTGAAGCTATTTCGTCTTCGCGGTCATAGTACTTTGAGAGTGAGTTTAAGACCTCTTCAAGACGGCCGGTTTCTTCACCCAGCTGTATCATATTTATCATATATTTTGGAAAGTATCCTGTATCTTTAAGTGCACTGTGAAGCGTTGCACCAAGCTCCATTGGCTTATATATCTGCTCAAGCAGATCATGTGTCTGCTTATCAGGTGCTTCATCACATAATATGGAAACACCATAGTATGTAGGAAGCCCGGCTGCTATGATAAGAGAAATCTGCTGACAGAAGGCAGAAAGCTCTGCATTGCTTAAAATCTTGGATTTTCTAGACATTTATGTCCTCCTAATAGACGTATTTGGTAATGTAATCACTTTTTTGTGCTATGAACTTCTTTGGCGAATCACTGGTAGATGCAAATGTTGGATCCAGCATGTTCCATGAGGTACCATCAAACTCGATGATGCCGTTTATCCAGCCCTTGTCCTTTATATAAGTACTGATCCAGGCATGATATTCTTCACCGGCATATCCTACCTCTAAACGTGTGGGAATAGCCTGAGTCCTTAGCATAGTGGCCATGACTGCCGCATAGTCAAAGCATATACCGGTATTTTCGGTAAAGACTTTGTCCACATCAGGCAGATAGCCGCTTTTGACATTTTTAGCCTTGTCATAGTCGTATTTGAAGTTTGAAATGATATAATTGTATACACTTTCCACGACCTCAGTATCGCTGCTGCAGTAGTACGCCAGTGAGCTGCCTTCCTTCACAGCCGGAGAATCGGCAGTGAAATTTACATACTGGTTAGGGTACAGATACGGTCCGAATTCATCGGTGATGGAGACAGAAATCACCTGCGACAGCACGGTGGCATATTGTGTCCCCTCAACATTTTCAAACACGGTTACAGTATACGAACCACTTGAAGCAACCAGAGGAAACACTTCATTTCCTCCATGCAGATCAAAGGTGTACGTGACACTGTCAGGCCCGGTTATCTGAAGCTTGACCTTTTGATTAGAACCGTGATAATTCACTATGATATAGCCGCTGCCGCTGTTTGAAGCATCGATACTGGCTACATCACATGTATAGGTTTGTGTGCCGTCGGCAGTTGGAGTAAGCACCTTTGGAGCAGAGTCCCAGGTGCCCTTTTCGGTAGAAGTATGGGAAAGAGGCTCCTTAGATACACTGTCATTTTTGGAATTACCGCATGCACCAAGCAAAAGGCATGATAATAATATGAGTGGAAGTGCTTTTTTATACAGTATGCACTTCATAAAAATCTCCTAAATATAAAGTTGTTTCTTTTTTTAATTATATTATAATGTATTTTCTTGTAAAATAAAATGGAAAAATGTATAATATTAAAAATGGTTTAGATTATCAAAAGAAGAGAGCAAAAAGAAAGGATACTAGTGATGAAAAGTTTCTTACCGCAGTAGTCAATTTCCTTATCATGGCACTTATCGTATTTTGCATAGTAAAGGCTATGAATGCAGCAGGAGAGAGATTTGGACACAAAGAGGAAAAAGCGCCGGACACAAAGGAGTGCCCATACTGTAAGAGCAAGATAGCCATTGCATAAAGTGTGAAAATCTGTTACATACAGTATAAAACTCTTGACTGTGCAATAAAAACGTAGTATATTAGTTCTGTTATTTAGAATTGAAATTAGGAGGTCTTATCGTGGCAACTTTAAAAATTGTTTTATCGGTATTATTTATAATCGTCAGTTTAGTAATTACTATAGTTATTCTTTTCCAGGAGGGCAAGTCAGCAGGACTTGGCACTATCGCCGGAGTTGCTGATACATATTGGGGCAAGAACAAGGGACGTTCAAAGGAAGGACGTCTGGTTAAAGCGACAATTGTATGTGTTGTTCTTTTCTTTATTATATCAATTGTCTTAAATATGGGAATATGGTAAATACTTAGACTGTCGAGAAATCGGCAGTCTTTTTTATCGCATCAACATCCAAATGATGAAATTTTATTTAAAGCCTGTGCATTTGAAATCAGATGGGGCAACGAAAAGGAGAGATAATGAGTAATATAGATAAATATGAAACACGAAAAAAGATGGTCTATGACTTTATGTGTGATGACATGTATGTTCCGATGAAAATCAAGGAACTTTGCATAGTACTCGGAGTAAAAAAAGAGGACAGGCCACAGCTTGAACAGATTCTTTTGGATTTGCAGGCAGAGGGAAGGATAACACTCTCAAAGCGCGGCAAATACTCAAAGTCGGAAATTAAAAAGACAGTCGGCGTATTCACAGCGCATCAAAGGGGATTTGGCTTTGTCACTGTGGAGGGAGAGCCTGATGATATTTTTATCCCTGCAGAGTATGTAAATGGTGCTATGCACATGGACACTGTTGAGATTACAATCTCACCTGTCACAACAGGACGCCGCAAGGAGGGAAAGGTTGTTTCCGTCATAGAGCGAGGCATGAAGCAGGTAGTCTGCACCTATGAGGCAAGTGATAATTTTGGTTTTGCAGTGCCTGACAATACCAGATTTGGCACAGATATTTTCATACCAAAGGAACGCTCAAAGGGTGCTATGTCGGGCCATAAGGTAGTGGTTGAAATCACAAGCTATGGTAAAAAGGGCAAAAAGCCGGAGGGCAAGGTTGTTGAAATAATCGGACATATAGATGATCCGGGTACAGATATTCTTTCTATAGTAAAGGCTTATGATCTGCCGGTGGATTTTTCGGAGAAAATCATGCATCAGGTGCAGAATGTGGCAAAGGATGTGACACCTGCGGATATGGCCGGCAGGATGGATTTACGCGACTGGATGATGGTCACGATAGACGGAGAGGATGCAAAGGATCTTGATGATGCCGTGTCTTTATACATGGATGGCGACAATTATGTACTTGGAGTACACATAGCAGATGTGTCGAATTATGTGCAGGAGCACAGTGCCCTTGATGTGGAGGCACTTAAGAGAGGAACATCTGTTTATCTTGTAGACAGAGTGATTCCGATGCTTCCAAGAGAGCTTTCAAATGGCATATGCTCCTTGAATGAGGGATGTGACAGGCTGGCTCTTTCATGCATTATGACAATAAATAAAAAGGGTGAAGTTATCGATCATAAGATTGCAGAGACAGTCATAAAGACAAACCGCAGGATGACATACACAAATGTAAAAAAGATTCTTGCAGATCAGGATGCCACTGTGATTGAAGAATATAAGGAGCTTGTGCCTATGTTTGAAAAAATGGCAGAGCTTGCAGCAATTCTACGCAAAAAGAGAATGAAACGAGGTTCTATAGACTTTGACTTTCCGGAGACTAAAGTCGTGCTCGACGAAGCAGGTCATCCGATAGATATAAAGCCGTATGACAGAAATGTGGCAACAAAGCTCATTGAGGATTTTATGCTTATAGCAAATGAAACTGTGGCTGAGGATTATTTTTGGCAGGAAATACCTTTTGTATACAGAACACATGACAAGCCGGACTCAGAAAAAATCGCAAAGCTTTCCACATTTATCAATAATTTTGGCTATACGCTTCATATTGGAACTGATGAGGTACACCCAAAGGAGCTTCAGAAGCTTTTGATGAAGGTGGATGGCACAGATGAAGAATCCCTGATAAGCAGACTGACACTGCGCTCTATGAAGCAGGCACGATATACAACAGCATGTACAGGACATTTTGGACTGGCGGCGAATTATTATTGTCACTTTACATCACCAATCCGCAGATATCCTGATTTGCAGATACACCGTATCATCAAGGAAAATATCCGCGGCAGGATGAATGATAACCGAAGGGAACACTATGAGTCTATACTCGATGCTGTTGCAAAGCAGGCAAGTGAGACTGAACGACGTGCAGAAGAGGCAGAGCGTGAAACAGTCAAGCTTAAAAAATGTGAATACATGTCAAATCATATTGGTGAATGCTTTGAAGGAGTTATATCAGGTGTCACGGAGTGGGGCTTTTTCGTGGAGCTTCCAAATACAGTTGAGGGACTTGTGCGCGTGACAGACCTGACAGACGATTTCTATGAGTTTTACGAGGATACCTATGAGCTAGCCGGTTCAGCCACCAATAAGAGATACAAGCTTGGACAAAAAATCAAGGTTGTTGTGGACAGTACTGACAAAATTATGCGTACAATTGATTTTAAACCGGCTGAATAATATGACAATAATGACGAAATCTTTTTATGATTTAAAAATACTTATTTGATTATCTGTTATTTGTCGGTCGTTGTGCGATAGATTTATTGAAAAAGATGTCATAATATATTATATAGTGTAAATAAAAGAAATGTGAACCAGCGGTTTACAATAATTTGCGTTTTAGATATTGGCAATTGTAAAAAAATGTGTTAGTATTGTAAAGCAGTTTGAGGAAAGGAGATACCGACATGGCTAAGGAACCAAAGAAATTAATAGCCAACAACAAAAAGGTCTATCACGATTACTTTTTGCTTGAGAAATACGAAGCCGGTATTTCACTTGCAGGAACTGAGGTGAAGTCACTTCGAATGGGAAAGGGCAGCATAAAGGAGTCAGTCATCCGTATTGAGAACGGTGAGATTATCCTGTATGGCATGCATATCACACCATATGAGAAGGGAAATATCTTCAACAAGGATCCACTCAGACCTAAAAAGCTTTTACTCCACAAGAAGGAAATCGAGAAGCTTTCATCAAAGATGAAGGAAAAGGGTTTCACAATTGTGCCGGTGGAGGTATACTTTAAGGGAAGTCTGGTCAAAGTAGAGATAGCACTTGCAAAAGGTAAGAAGCTTTATGATAAGAGAGCAGACATAGCCAAGAAGGATCAAAAGCGAGAGGCACAGAGAGATTTCAAAATCAGAAATCTTGGTTAGCAAAAAATTAAATATGGGCTAGTAAAGGTTTCGACGGGGCCCACAAGGTCCGGTGGACCTTGGCTTTGGGCGGACCGAAGCGGAGCGGAGAACATGGAGCGTAGCTGCATGTACCCCGCAAAAAAAATTGAATATGGGCTAGTAAAGGTTTCGACGGGGTACATGCAGCTGGAGAAGCGAGTCGTATGGCGATGCGTTAAATGGCCAAATTAAAATTAAACGCTGAAGATAATTTAGCATACGCTGCCTAATGGCAGCAGTCTGACCTAGAGCACTCACACTTTAGGACCCAGGCTTCGACTATGTGAGAAACGACGTTGGCAAAGCTTTGAGCCATCGGGCGTATCATGAAGCTACTGAAACCACAAGGTTGTTTGTTATCGTGTGGCAGAGGGAATGTTAAATAATAAACTACACTCGTAGAAGGACAGGGAATTGTATTTCGGACACGGGTTCGACTCCCGTCTAGTCCACTAAAAGGCGGTTTGTGATAAAACCGCCTTTTTTTCTTGCAAAACCGCACCTCTTTCTTGTCCTTTTGAGCATGCTTGTATACAGACTTGAGTACGTGGTCGGTCTTCCGGACGCCGGCGGTCATGACATAGCTGTCTGTTCCGATTTCCTACAGCAGAAAGTGCGGTTAATAAATCATTTAAGGAGTCAGTAAAACTGTTATTTCAGGTTATCGAAAACATCGTAAAAACGTGGGATGTATCGTATTTGAAAAATTAATTTCAAAAAAATGTAAAAAAGTGTTGACAAGTATGAAATAGGGTGATATTATATCGGAGTCGCTTCGGTGAGGCAACAAAAACGAAACAGCAAAACAGCATATCGGGGTGTGGCTCAGCTTGGCTAGAGCGCCTGGTTTGGGACCAGGAGGTCGCAGGTTCGAATCCTGTCACCCCGACTTATGCGGGTGTAGTTCAATGGTAGAACACCAGCCTTCCAAGCTGGATACGTGGGTTCGATTCCCATCACCCGCTCTCTGTTACAGGTATTAAAACTGAGTTCCGATGGAACTCAGTTTTTTTAGTATCTGTTATGAGGCGGGGGATTGCACCCGCTTTTTTGTTGCGATGATTAAAAAAACGAGTTCCTAATGCTGAGGTTTTATAAGGCAGTATGATAAAACTTAATAAAACTAAGGCATTGCAATGGCAGATGAGGCTTTGACTGTAAAAGGTCAGAGCCTTTTTCTGTTTCTTAAATCCACACATTTGTCTTTTCGTTTTGTATTCAGCATAATGAAGTTACCAAATCCAAGGAGGCTTCAATATGAAAACAAATTTTGAAAATATAGGCGGTAGTTATTCGCAACAAGGCGATTATCTTTTGCCAACTCTTACGCTACCTGATGAAAACCAAAGGCAAATCAGTGTGTGGGCAATGAGGCACAGACGCTATTTGAAATCAAGTCATCGAGTGCTTTATTACAATCTTCTTACATCGGGTAAGCTTTACAATTACCTTGCCGATGTTGAGCTTCAGGCAGAGAATTTGTTTGAACAGACAATAAAATCACTTGCTGAGCAGGAACAAGTTACGGAAAAACTCAAAGCCGAAAATATGATGTTGTGGGTGCAAAAGATGAATAATATTCGCAACAGAGCAACAGAAATCGTTAATGAACAAGTAATTTATAAATGAGAAAAAGGCACAACTTGCGGAGAAAATTTTCGTATGTTGTGCCTTAATTTTTTTGTGAAATTGAATGTACAAACTTAGCGAGCAGACCATTTGGTTATCCAAACGGTAATTTTCTCGTTAGGGACACCCTAAGACCCGCTTTTTGTATTCGACTTTAATATTGAAAAAACGAAGTGGCTCAATGTTGCAAAGGAAAACATTATTGACATATAGTCAAAGAGATAAAGCAGTAGGTGTTCGTTATCGCCAAGGAGGAAAAACTGATTTTTAAGGAACAGGTAAGATGCTATATCCAGTTTGAAAAATGCGTAAATTCCGTATGCAAAAATGAGTATGAATATTATTTTGAAAGCAGTCTTCACTTTTGGTGAGAGTTGCTTTTTCTTTTTTATCATTAGCAAAATCATATTGAAATGAAGTCCGAGGTGGAGCGACATAAATATAAAGCCCCAATATGCAGAAAGCATATGGATTCTGTTAGCCATATAAGTTGATTTTATATTCAAAAAAGTGAATAAATGCCTTGAAACAATTACCCCGCTGACGATTGAGCCGACAAATGATATAAGCACAAGCAAAACAAGAATATTTTGAAATATTCTTATAGGTGTCTGCCTGCCTTTTGCTAAATGCTTTGCCCAATTTATATTGAGTGCGTGATGAACAACAAAAAGCACAAAAATGGCAACGCCGACTACCTCGTGTGCAGTCGAGCCTAAAAGTTCGTAGGACATCAAAAGAAGCAAAGCAAATGTCATTAAAATATCAATTATCGGCTTTAGTTTTAATTTTGTTTTTGAATTCATACGGTTTTGTTTAAGTCTTCAGCCTCTTTGGCGTTCGTTGCCATTCCCAAATATTCCATACCGTAAAGAGAGGCAAAGCGCTTCATCGTGTATTCGCCTGCATCAAGCATCCACTTTTCGGGTGCTGCACCTTGAAATACAAAATATAACTTTCTGCCTAAGAATTCGCTTTCGTCAACCCTGCCGTAAAAACGATCTAAAACATTGCGAACAGAGCCGCAAATATTGTGCCAATAAAGCGGAGAACCGATAACGATTGTGTCAGCCTCTTTCATTTTTTCAATCACTCTGTCAAGTCCGTCATAAGGTAAAGTTTGACCGTATGAGCCGATTGTGAAGTTAGTTAAATTAAGTGTTTCGTATTCCTTGCCGTTCAAAAGAATTGAGGCAAGATTAGCAGTATTTCCGTTTTCGTTCGGACTGCCGTTAATAAAAAGAATTTTCATAATATTACCTCTCTTAATAATTTAATGTTCGCCGAAAAGCCAAGACATAATGGTATCCCCGTAACAGTAACCGCCAAAAGCACAACTGTAAATTTGCGGATTTTATTTAAGGTCAAGACCGTTTACCCAAGATTCAACCTTGCTTGATGAAGCACCTGAAGAAAATCTTTCGCCGTCCTGCCAACTGCCTGTGCCTGCCATATCGGCTAAAAGGTCACCACTCTGACCTAAGCCTGATGATGTTGATGTGCAAAACGGAATAACGGTTTTGCCGCTGAAATCATTGCCCTTAACAAAATTGTTTACAGGCCAAGCAGCAATGCCCCACCAAATCGGATAGCCGATAAATACTGTATCATAATCTGCCCAATTATCAGGCATAGTCTTTGTAAGTGGTACATCACGCTTGCTTTCGTCGTTATGCTCAACACTTACACGGCTGTTGTCATTAGTCCAGTTAAGGTCATCGCTTGTGTAAGGGTCAACAGGTGTAATCTCAAACAAATCTGCTCCGGAAGTGTCGGCGATAGTTTCTGCAACGGCTTTTGTGCTACCTGTTGCAGAATAATAAACAACTAATATTTTTGAACTTGTATTAGAATTTTGGGTATTTTCATCGGTAGATTTTGAAGTATCTTCCGGAGCATTCGTAGTTTGTGAGGTGCTTGGGGTTGTATTTGAATTGTCGCTCGAATTATTAGAGCAAGCTGCGAAAGAAAACACAAGCACGAGTGACAAAAGAATTGAGGTTAATTTTTTCATAATCTTAATCTCCTCTAGTTTAATTATTTTTGTTCGTCAACAGGCGGTATCATCTCGACATACTTTTTAAGCATTTCCGGTGTTGAGGTATAATATCTTACACCCTTATCAAGTAATGATATTTTTGCCATTTCTTCATCAGTAAGTGAAAAATCAAAAATATCAAAATTAGCCTTGATATGGTCGCTGTTCTTTGAACCCGGAATAACAATATTTCCGTCTTGAATATGCCAACGAAGAATGATTTGAGCTGTCGACTTACCGTATTTTTCAGCAAGGCTCTTAAAAAGCGATTCATTCAAGAGCGCATTATCGCCGTGACCCAGCGGATACCAAGCCTGAATTTTAATATCCTCGTGAGAAAGAAATTTTTTAAGTTCCTTTTCCTGATAATACGGGTGCACCTCGGTTTGAAGAACAGACGGCTTAACCTCGCAGATATTTAGGATTTCGCAAATCTGCTTTTCGTTAAAGTTTGAAAGACCGATTGCACGAACCTTGCCTTCCTTGTATGCCTTTTCCATTTGCTTATATCCTGCAATGTAGTTTCCGGCAGGCTGATGAATTAAAAGCAAATCGATATAATCTGTTTGAAGTCTTTCAAGAGTTTTGTCTACTGCATCGTCCTGCTCATAAAATGACGGCCAAAGCTTTGTTTCAAGAAAAATATTTTTTCGGTCAATACCTGCGTTTTTCATTGCTCTGCCTACTGCTTTTTCGTTGCAATAAGCGTTTGCTGTATCTATAAGCTGACATCCGTTTTTGAGAGCGTAGGTTGCAGATGCTTCTGCCTCGTCGGGTGAAAGTAAAAATGTTCCGATACCCTGCATAGGCATTTGAACACCGTTATTTAATTTTGTAAATTCCATAATAGTTACTCCTTTTCTGTTTGAAAATTTAATATCTAAAATTAGCTTTAGATTAAATAGTTATTTGCATTCTTCAAAAATTTGAAGAATTTCTTCGTGTGTCATCTTTTTGTATGCACCCGGTACAATGCCGCATGAGTCTGCAATTTCTTTAAGATTGATGTTTTCATCAATGCCAAGTTCCTTAAAGGTTGTCGGCATACCGATTTCTTTAATGAAATTTGCTAAAGCCTCAACACCTGCCTTTGCAAGCTCTTCGTCTGTTTTGCCGTCTTTTGAAATGCCCCAAACATTAACTGCAAACTGAGCAAATTTCTTTTCGCCTGACTTACAAATATGTCTGTAATAAACAGGGTGAAGAACGGCAAGACCTGCACCGTGATTACAGTTAGTGTATGCACCGAGCTGATGCTCCATTTGGTGACATTCAAAATCCGTCTTTTTGCCAAGTTTGATGATACGGTTTTCTGCCATTGTTGCGTCCCACATCAGGTTACTTCTTGCTGTGTAGTCCTCGGGATTTTTGATAGCGGAACGCAAATTTGTGATAACATTTTTCATAAGAGCCTCGGATATATCGTCCGATACATTGCTTTCATTCGGCTCGCTGAAATAGATTTCCATAATGTGTGAAAGAGTATCAAAGGCACCCGATACCATTTGGAATTTAGGCACGTTGTAAGTATATGTCGGGTCAAGCATAACGAATTTTGCGTTAAGCTTAGGATAATCTTTGCCTGTTTTGATTTTAAGTTCTTCGTTTGTGATTACGGCACCGCCGTTACATTCACTGCCTGTGCCTGAAACAGTGACGATCATACCAAGCGGCAACGGTTCAAAATCAATCACACCCGGTCTTGCCCAAAAGTCAGCCCAAATGTCGCCGTCATATTTTGCACCGAGTGAAATTGCCTTACAGCAGTCCATAACACTTCCGCCGCCTACTGCAAGAATCAAATCGGCATTGCTTTCTTTGGCAAGGTTGACGCCATCAAGCACCTTGCTGTAAGTCGGGTTTGACGGAATACCGCTAAACTCAACAACTGCCTTGTTTGCTTTTTTGAGTACGGTTATAACCTCGTCATAAATGCCGTTTTTCTTAATCGAGCCACCGCCGTAGCAGAGCATAACTGTGTCGCCGTAAGCTGAAAGAATATTTGAAAGATATTCTTTTACACAGCCTTCACCGAAATATACCTTTGACGAATTTTCAAAAATAAAATTATTCATAGCTTTCTCTCCTATCCTGAAAATTTGATTTTATAATTTCATCGAGTGATACATTTTCATTCCTGTATCGCTCGTTTTTGTTTTTCTCGTGCTTAATGATAATTGCCTTTTGAGGGCAAGCGTGAACGCAGGCAAGACAGTATTCGCATTTTTTGCTTCGCCTTTGTGCATAATTTGTCAGCACAATTATATTACCTGTCGGGCAAACCTTTTCGCATACCTTACATCCGATACATTTATCGGTTATTTTAATCATCTTGCCGTTATTAAATGACGGAATGATTTTATTCAGCGTTGCCACTTGCTTGTGGAGTTTCCTGTCTGCGTCTGTTGCAGTTGGAACACCTTTTTTCATTAGTCTGATATTCTTGCTTATATGTGCAATTTGAGCATCTGTATCTTTGTCAATTTTCTTTTCTTCTGCCATATCAAAAACAGGCAGGTAATTATCAACGCAGTGAACGGTATCTATATAATCAAAGTTGATACCGAGAGCCTTAAACTCGTTATATGTAAACTCAGGGCAGTCGCTTGCACTGTTGCCATAGGTTAAAATGAGATACATATATTTTGTATCAAACTTCGATTCTTTCAAAAACTCTTTTACCGTATTCGGTATTTCGCCGCAATAAACAGGGCAAACAATACCGATTTGGTTGTCTGAATAGATTGACGAATTTTTGATAACCTGCGGTATGCTGACAGGATATTCGTCAATACACTTTGCAACATAAAGGCTGTTGCCCGTTGCGGTGAAATAAAATACCATAATTACTCCCTCTTTTTTATCACTTTTGACCCACCGAAAACAGCGGACATATTTATATTATCAAGCTTATTATCAATCGCCGATTCCTCATCGCTCGTTAATATAATATCTGCCGAGCCTGCGTTTTCAATCAGTCTGTCAAGCTTTCTTGTACCCGGAATAGGTACTATATATGGTTTTTTGCACATCATCCACGCAAGCGAAATTTGTGCAGGCGTTGCGTTTTTATCCTTTGCAAGCGTGTTTAACAGCTCAAGCAATTCTTTATTTTGACGAACACCGTCGGCAGTGAACTGTGGCATAACTGTTCTGTAATCCGTGCCTTTTTCAAACTTTGAGTTTTCGTTGTACTTACCGCTTAAAAATCCGTTTGCAAGCGGCGAAAATGCAACGAAACCGATATTAAGCTCCTCAAGAACAGAAAACAGCGATTCATAATGCCTTGCCATCATTGAGTAACGGTTTTGTATAGCAGTCAGCGGACAAACCGAATTTGCTTTTCTTATATTTTCCTCGGTCGCTTCACTCATACCCCAATGCGTTATTTTACCCTCTTTAATCAAATCTGCCATTACTCCTGCTACCTCTTCGATAGGAACATTAGGGTCGAAACGGTGCTGATAGTATAAATCAATATGGTCTGTGTCAAGTCTTTTAAGCGAGCCTTCAACCGATTTTCTGATAACCTCCGGTCTTGAATTCGGTATAAGAGGTGGGTTTGTGGCATTGCTTGTTTTGTCAAATTCAATGCCAAACTTTGTTGCGATAATAACCTTATCACGGTATGGCTTTAACGCTCTGCCTACAAGCTCCTCGTTATCGTGTGGGTTATTTGCTGTACCGTAAACCTCTGCCGTATCAAAAAAGTTATAGCCTAAATCAACAGCCTTTGCGATAAGCTCGCACATTTCATTTTTATCGGCAGGTGAGCCGTAAGCGTGGCTCATTCCCATACATCCGAGACCGACAGCCGATACCTTTAAGTCCTTACCTAAAATTCTGTAATTCATTATTTCTCCTTAGTGGTGAAAATTTGTAAATGTAATCTGTTCCTTTTCAGGCAGTCCGAATTGCTCCTTGCCCAGTGCAATACTCTTTGCCATAAAAGCAATGTTTTTGCCGAGTGTTCTCATAGTCTGCAAGCCCTCTTTGTCCTGCAAAACCTCTTCTGCCTGGCCACCGTAAACCATATTCCAATACTGACTTGTGGCAATCGGCATAGAGCTGATTGAAAAATATTTGTTGAGCACATCGTATGATGCTGTGTTACCACCTCTGCGACAGGTTGTTACTGCTGCACCAACTTTCATTGTCTTATCAACATTCGCCGTACTGAAAAACAATCTGTCAAGAAATGCGATTGCTCCACCGGCAGGAGATGCGTAATAAACAGGTGCTCCGATAACAAAAGCGTCTGCCTCGTTAAATTTAGGTGCAACCTCGTTTACAATATCATCGAATACGCACTTACCGATTTCCTTACATTTTCTACAAGCTATACAACCGTGCACATCCTTGTGACCTACATAGATAAGCTCAACCTCCATACCTTCTTGCTCCAATGTGTTTTTTAGTTCGGTCAATGCCGTGTAAGTACAGCCCTTTGCTCTCGGACTGCCGTTTATAAGCAATGCTTTTAACTTTTTCATATCTGCCACTCCTTCGTTATTTTTCTTTTCAACTATATTATAAGAAAAACGAGACCTCGTATGAAGTCTCGTTTTGTTATTCAGTATATACCTTTGGGTTATAACTGCTTATTTAGTTTTAACTATATTCTTAGCCGCATCTAAAACCCGTCGAACATTTTCACTTGGAGTCATCGAATGTAAAAGACCGTACGGAATGCTGTATTCCCACTCAACAGGAATAACTTTCAGCAAAGGATGAACATTTGCCCAACCCGGTATCGCAAGCAAAACATCGTTCGTGTTTTCGCATCTGTTAAATATGCTCATATTGTAAAAATCAAAATCAACAATATGTATCTGCGTATGATTTTGCCAAATATCGTCACGCAATCGGTCAACATAATTGCTCCATCCACGGTGCATAAGCATTAAATTTTCGCCGTATAAATCGCTGATTTGAAGTTTATCCTTTTGTGCAAGCTTGTGGTGAATGGATACTGCACAGCAAAACGGCTCACGGGATAATTGCAAGCCCTCGCATTTTCTGAGTTTAAGCATTGTGTCGTCAAATATTCCGCCGATAATATCAATGTTCTTTCCCAAATTCGCAAGTATTTCTTTTGCGTTTTCGGGTGTGTTCTCAAATGGAACAATTTCAAATTTTATATCCGGGCATTGCTCTTGAATTTTCGGCCACATTTGCATAAGTAATTGGGCAGGAGTTGTAGGTGACGAGCCGATACGAATAATATTTTCGCCCTCGCTCATTGCATTTTTCGCCCTGACAACACTGTCCTTGCAATAGCCGATAATGTACTTAGCGTCCTGATAAAGCGACTTGCCTGCGTTAGTCAGTATCAACCCACGGTGCGTACGCTCAAACAAAACCAAGTCAAGTGAATTTTCAAGCAAATTGATTTGCTTAATAACGGCAGTCGGCGTGATATACAATTCCTCTGCCGCTTTGTTAAAACTTCCTGCGTCCGCAACCTTTATAAATGTTTCTATCTGTGGATTATACATCATCCCACCACCTACATAACAAAATTAAATCACAATCTGTTGTATATCAAAATGATAAATCTTTTTCTTAATTATACTTTAAAACTCTCAAAAAATCAAATTGACTAATAAATAGCCGTCTGAACACACAGGCGGCTATTTTAATTTTTTAACTTTTCCATCTTATGGTGGTACAAAACGCTTCCCCCTGTTCAAACAAGTAAAGGGCATAAAAAATTTTTCCAAATAATTTTCATTAAACCGTCAATTTTGGGTGTGCATTTCGTCACCCTTTGTCCAAATGAGTAGAGAGGTAAATATTAAAAAATATAAATTTTTCAAAAACGCCCCCAAAAAAAGCGTTCTCAGTTCTAACAAGTGAAGGGGTAATAAAAAAATATTGGTCAGAGGGTTAATTTTTGCCCGTTTTCGTTGCCTACCAAGTGAGAGGGAAAAATTATTTGCAAATAGGGGGGTGCAAAATGCCTCTCCCGGTTCAAACAAGTGAAAGGAGTTTTTACAATGCCGAGATTATCAAAGAAAGCAAAACAAGAATGGGATTTTTTCATAAATCCCAAGACAGGCAGAAGAACATACAACAGCCTTTGTCGTAAATGCAAAAGCAAATGTAAGCAGAGCCATAAGGTAATCGTTGTTTTCTGCCCGAAGTACAAATCCAAAAGAGGTGCAAAAAGCATTAAAAATCGCCGTGAATATGATGACAGCGGTTAACTTGATATAGCGATACTTGTTTTCAATAAAAAACCGATACAAAAGAAAAAATTACCGATTTTGGCACCAAATCAATACAGAAACAGAGGTGTAAAGCAAAGATAAATCGGTGATTAAAACCAAAACGGAGAGCAGCCGTATAAATATATAAATAAATATATAGCTTTTACTTTCCGATAAAGAGAATTTATTAAGAAGGGATATATTATGATTCAAAACAAAGTTTACACAAGAGAAGAAATGAGAGAAGAACACATCATTACCTCCGACTACAAATTTATTGACGAAGAGGGCGAATACTTCGCAAAGTTGATAATGCGAGCAGAGGCAAGCCGAAATATGATGCGACTTTTTCTTCGGCTAAGTGACGGAAGAAAAATAATCACACCTGTATTTTGGTGGCAGAGTTATCTTGGCTTTTACGAAATAGATAACGGAACAAATTTAAGATTGATTTATGAGAAAAACCATAAGGGTATTTCCCTCAAAAAAGTTGAAATATTAAAGGAGGCAGAAAAATGATAAAAAACATAAGCATAGATTTGCTTGTTCCTTTTGAAAATCATCCGTTTAAGAAAAGAATCGGGATTGAGCAACAAGAATTAACGGAAAGCATAAAAGAAAACGGATTGCTTGAACCGATAATCGTTCGTCCTTTTCCGGCAGGTAAATATGAAATTATCAGCGGACACAGACGAGTTGAGGCGTGCAAGGAATTGAGCATAACCGAAGTACCCGCAATAATCGAAGAAATAACAAAAGACGAGGCAATTGTGCAAATGGTGGATTCCAACATACACCGTGAACATATTTTACCGAGCGAAAAAGCCTTTGCATACAAAATGAAATCAGAGGCTTTGAAGCATCAAGGTAAAACTTATGGACAAGTTGTCCACAAGTCAAGAGATAACATATCCGACACCGAAAGCGGCAGAAATGTTCAGCGATATATCCGCCTGACATATTTAATACCCGAATTACTTAAACTTGTTGACGAAGAAAGGATAGCCTTTACTCCTGCGGTTGAACTTTCATATCTGTCTGAATATGAGCAGCAAATATTGCTTGAACAAACCGAATTTACAGACGCTACACCGTCATTGTCACAGGCACAGCGATTAAGAAAATTCAGTAAAGACGGCAACTTTTTCGTCGATACGGTTTTCGCTGTTCTCAATGAAGAAAAGCCAAATCAAAAAGAGCAAGTTAGATTTATGGAAGAGGATATACGCAAATATTTCCCGAAAAGCTACACCAAATCCGATATGCAAAAGACAATCATTTCACTGCTTGAAAAATGGCAGAGGCAAAGAGAAAGAAACAGGAGGGATGAAAGATGACAGATAAAAAGAATTCAATATATGCACCGTATTTTGAAAAGAATGATGAACCGTTCTTTATGAAAATAGGCAATACAACTTACGAAGTTAGCACACATTTTAATCCCAATGGCAGAGAAAATGTGCTTCAACAATTTGAAGATTTGCTTGCAGAATTAAAGATAGCATAAGTTTGCACAATCGACACTGCGGCATTGCAAGTGTACAATACCTATACATTGCAATGCCATGTTGTCACAGAAAGGAGCAAATAGTTTATGGCAACAAACAAAAATATACAAGGGCAAGAAGAAAAAATCACCGCTCTGTATTGCCGTTTATCTCAAGACGACAATTTAGAGGGTGAGAGTAATTCAATATCAAATCAAAAAGAAATTCTGATGACCTATGCAAAGAAAAACGGATATTTACATCCGCAATTCTTTGTCGATGACGGTATCAGCGGAACAACATTTAACCGTCCCGGCTTTCAGGAAATGGAAAGCCTTATTGAAGCAGGTAAGGTGTCAACCGTAATTGTAAAAGACTTATCTCGCTTTGGCAGAGAGCATTTGCTTTGCGGTCACTATACGGAAATTGTTTATCCGACCTTAGGCGTCAACTTCATAGCTATACAGGAAAATGTTGATACCACGAAAGGTATAGGGACGGAAATGATGCCGTTTCATAATATTTTTAACGAGTGGTATGCCGCACAAACCTCAAAGAAAATCCGTGCCGTTAATGAAATGAAAGCGTCAAAGGGTATGAGGATTTCTTCAACAGTGCCTTACGGTTACAAGAAAATTGAAGGTGATAATGAGCAATGGTACATAGACGAGCCTGCGGCTGAAATTGTAAGAAAGATATTTAATCTTTGCATTTCGGGTAAAGGTCCGTCGCAAATTGCAAGACAGCTTGAAGCCGAAAAAGTGCTTACTCCGACAGCATATTTCAATTCCGTAGGTAAGAAAACAAGTAATTTGATGCCTACCAATATCTATGCTTGGCGTTCAAATTCTATTGTCCACATTCTTGAAAACAGACAATATACCGGCTGCACCGTAAATGGTAAAAGTACAACAGTCAGTTACAAAGTGCATAAGAAAATTGAGAAATCACAAGAGGATTATCAGATTATTTCCAATACACAGGATGCAATCATCAGTGAAAACACTTGGCTGAGAGCGCAAGAACTGAGGAGAAACAAAAGGCGAAATACTGCAACAGGAAGAAGGAGTTTGTTCTCAGGTTTAGTATATTGTGCCGATTGTGGTTCTAAACTTCACTTTTGTGCTTCCAAAAGTTTAAAGAAAAATCAGGAATTTTGGAGGTGTTCTTCCTACAAAGACGGTCGTGGTACTTGCACAATCCATTTTATACGAGATGTTGTACTCGAGGCAATCGTTAAAGAGGCTATATCCGAACTTGCAGATTTTGTCCGTTGTTACAACAGTGTATTCCTTTATCTTATCTCCGAAAATAAAGGTGCAGAATCTGTAAATCGAGAGAGATCTTTGCGAGTCAAAACCGAAAGTGCAAAGCAAAGAATATCCGACTTGGACAAATTATTCTCAAGAATTTATGAGGATAATATTCTCGGTAAGTTATCCGATGAGCGTTATTCCCGTATGGCAAATGAATACGAAGCTGAGCAAAAGCGACTTATATCAGAGGTTGAAGAAAATGAAAAAGCTCTCATTGAACTTCAAAAGCAAACTGTTGATATGAAGATGCTCTATCAAGGGCTTATGGAATTTACAGAGATGAAACAGCTTACTCCGACCGTTGTAAACAAACTTATTGAGCGTATTGAAATTCACAACAATGAGAAGAAACATTCTCACAATAATGTTAAAGTGGATATTTATTTTACGGCAGTCGGGTTATTTGACGTCCCAACAGAGCAGCAGCTTATTAATACAATGGAAAGAGTAAAACAGAAAAAAGCGGAAAAATCCGCTTAAATAATAAAGAAAAAGGTGTAACCCCCTTTATCGGGATTACACCATAATTCCTTAAATACTGCCTTATTAGCCCGTGGCTAATGGAGCTCGTTTTTTTTAATATTTGCACCTGCTTTTCCGTTTTTACTTGAACAGCCCAACCAGTTTCTCCCAAAACGTTTCTTTTTTCTCTTCCGTGACAGTCTCTTCCTTTACTTCCTCTTTCTGGATTACCGGTGTCTTAATGACAAACAGCACTGATTCAATGTTTGTATTTTTTTCTGATACGAAGGATACTGTCTCCACATCTTTTCCTATCATATCATCAATCGTATCCGAAATCTTATCTGAGATCTTTGTATCAAGATCCGCTGTCTCCGACTGGAATTCATCGGTGCCGTCACTCAGCTCTTTTGTGCCTTCCTTCATTTCTTTTGTTCCGTCCTTTAATGCTGCCGCTCCCTCTGCTAATGATTTGCTGCCGTTTTGCAATGTAAGCGTGTTGTCTGCAAGCTGTCCGGCTCCGCTCTGCAATGAAAGTGCTCCGTTTAAAAGACTCTCTGTTCCCGCAGAAAGTGTTCCTGCGCCATCTTTTAAACTCTGTGTTCCTTTTACCAGTTCCTGTGTTCCCTGATACAATGTGGCTGTTCCGTCTGCAAGATCTTTTGCGCCGCCTGTGATGCTTGCATAACCGGTTGTGATTTTATTTACAGCACTTGTGTAATCATTGATTCCGGTATTTCCGGTCGCTGCACACTGATACAGTGCGGTGGCTTCCTGATCGCCGTTTGCCGCAAGTTCACCAATCTTTGCCGTTACCGCATCATCTAACCAGGTCACATCTGTCACACCGTCGATTTCTCCTAACTTTTCCTTATAGGAAAGCGCCTCCGGCAGATAAGAGTTCATATCATAGTTGACTGATACGAACTTCTGCGCCATCGCACAAATGACTGCTATTCCAATGAATACTGCAAAAATGATTTTACGATGACGGATCACCAATTCATAAAACTTTTCCACATGCTTTCTCCTTTTTCAAAAAACCTTTCAAACGTTTTCTACTGCTCTCCCTGTATCCTTTTTTCTGATCCCTGCTTTTTCAGTAGATTTTCATTTGTTTTATTTCTGACGGTTGTTTTATAATTGACAACTATTCGTTTTCTGTATCATAATAACAAATCGTTTTTTTCAACGTACAATTGCAATGTATATGATAGTTATTTGACAAAAACAGAATAATTGTCTTTTATTTTTCGAAAGGACGGAATAATTATGGAAGAAAAAACAGATTTAAGAATCCGAAAAACCTACAAGGCACTGTGTGATGCCTTTGTAACTATTTTGGAGAAAAAAAGATTTGACGATCTGACTGTGAATGAGCTTTGTGATGAGGCAACGATCCGGCGCGCCACGTTCTATAAACATTTTGCAGACAAGCATGATTTCTTTTCTTTTTTTATCCGCCAAAAGCAGGATCAGTTCATCTCACAGGCAAAAGAGGAAACTCCCCCCAACGGAATTTATGCTTACACGCTCTACCTTACCCAAAGGTCCATACTCTATTTTAAGGAGCACGAATCACTGATCCAGAATATTTTAAAAAGCGACATGTCCGCCTCACCGCTTGATATTTTTAATGAAGAAATACACTCTAACATCTTAAGTAATCTGAAAGAACACCAACAACGCGGCTGCACCTTTTCCGTATCCCCGGAACTTCTCGCCTCATTTCTTTCCGGCGGCATTTTTTCCACGATCCATAACTCCGTCTTGCAGCCGCAATTATTTAATACCGGTACGATCATGGAAAATATGTCAAAAGTGCTGACCTGTTTAGAAACACTGACGGACCAGAGTACAGAAAATTTTTAGTTACTGCTCCCGCATATAGTGTAAACAGTAACATTTTTTAGAAAAACTTCACAAATTGGCACTTTTTTCATTTTTTTATATATGTTATGCTAGTGGAAATATGACAAATATTTAGAATTGGAGAAATACCATGGAAAAAAAGACAGATTTTAAAGCACTTTCGAGCAAGGCAAAAGTTCAGTATATCTGGGACTATTACAAACTGCATATTTTATTTGGAGGTGTCATTGCTGCGATCGTGATTGGTCTGGGATATCATTTTATCACTTACCGCAAGCCGGTACTCAGCGTCATCATGATCAATGTCCAGACAACCAGTGAAAATGCCGAGGCTGCGTTTGACGAATTTTCTGATGCTACCGGTTATGATAAAAAACAGCAGCCAATCGACGTTTCTGCAAATCTGCAGTTTTCCGATGATCCAAATGCAACAACGGACTACAACGACTACATGGTACTTTCCACGATGATCGGTGCCGGCGGCGAGGATCTGTTTTTCGGTACAGGAAGTGTTTACACCGATTATGCCGAAGAAGGTGCGCTGATGGATCTGCGCACCTATGTTTCGGATGATGTGTTAGAAAAATATAAAGATCATCTGATCTACTCCACCGATGATGGCGAGTCAGAGTCCTATCCATGTGCGATCGAACTGACCGATAATCAGTGGATCCAGAAATATGGCATTTATGACAGCTGCTACTTTGGTGTTTTCAGCCGCTCCGAGCAGAAAGATTACTATACGAAATTTGCGGATTTCCTGCTGAACTACTAATTGGATTGGCAGGCACATTACTGCCTGCTCTGTCCGTAATCTCTTAAATCTGCCCGGCACAGCCTGACATATTATTTCACTATCACCACCGAATATCCCGGCATTGTCAGTGTTCCATCCTGGAGCACTGCCTCTTCTGTGCCCGTCAGCAGTACACCGCCAACTTCAAGATCACTTCCACTCTTTTCCCCGGCTGTGACACCGGATAAATCCACTTCCACACTCTCCGGCGCAAGGTTATAAACCAAAAGCAGTTCGGAATCGCTATACGTTTTCTTTATCACGCAGACTTTATCATCCGAAACGCTCTCCTCAAAAGTCACGGTTCCACGGGCTATTTCCGGGTACTCATTGCGGAGTTTTATCGTCTGTTTTACAAACTGGTAAATAGAGTTTCCATCTTTCTCCTGTGTTTCGAGCGCACCGTATTTCATTTTTATGGCATCCATATCAGCAGGTCCCTTGCACATTCCATCGTCTGCGCTATCTTCGCTCCAATACATCGGTGCACGCTTATTTTCATCCTTACCGGAACCCTTCATGCCCAGTTCCTCTCCATAATACAGAAAAGCACTTCCAGACATCAACAGATTCATTGCCTGCGCGATCTTTGTCTGTTTTTCACTGTCATCCCCAGAATAATAACCTGCGCCTCGTGCCATATCATGATTTGTGTAAAATGGTGCATCGATATAGCTGTCACTGTACTGGGAAAGATTATCCTGTAGATTTACCAACGCCTTTCCATAGGAAGATGCCGAACCATTTTTAAGCACGGAAGTGATCGTTCCGGTGCTGTCCGCAAAAGAAAAATCAAAACAGCTGTCAATACCACTCTCATAGTATTTTGCGTAGGTATTCTGATCCGTCCAGACCTCCGCCACGATATAGGCATCCTCTTTTTTCTCTTTTACCATGGAATGAAACCATGATAACACTTCCACATTTTTATCCACACTTCCGCTGTAATACTCTTTTGCCGCATCCAGGCGGAATCCGTCCACCCCCAGATCAAGCCAGAAGTCTACGATCTTGTCAAATTCATCACGGACTGCCTGACTGCCAAGGTTTAAATCCGGCATCTCGCTCCAGAACTGCGCCTCATAATACCAGTCTGTACCATCGAGCTTACTGTAACCGCCCTGCATTTCCTTAGAAAAATTATAGTAATCCACATAAGGACACTCCGACGCATCCGGCTCTGCTCCCTCCGGCAGGTTTTTCAGGTAATCTGCTGCCGTTTTAAACCATTCATGCTGGGAGGAAGTATGGTTCATGACAAGATCGATAATGACATTAATTCCCCTCTCATGGCATGCCGCGATCAGATTTTTAAAATCGTCCATCGTACCGTATTCCGGGTCAATATCACAGTAATCCGTCACATCATATTTATGGTAGGTTGTCGATGGCATGACCGGCATCAGCCAGATTCCGTTACATCCAAGATCCGTATCTGTCGCCGGATCACCGTCATTGATATAATCTAACTTTTCTGTCAGACCATTCAGATCCCCGATGCCGTCCCCGTCGCTGTCAAAAAAGCTGTACACAAACACCTCATACCAGGTACGGTAATTATCATCAATGATCTGTTCATCCCCGGTATTGACTTCCTGCATCAGAGAAAGGGCGGTCACTCCCCCCTCCTTCGTGTCAGCATCTGCATTTTCATCCTGCCTGGCAGAAGCTATGGCTTGATCCGCAGAACTTTCCGTCGCCATTCCATTCGAATTATCCACAGCATTCCCTGATGAAGCTGTCCCATTTCCACATCCCCCTGCGGAAACTATCAACATACCGGCTAAAACTGCCGCAATGATTCTCTTTTTCATCTCAGTCCTCATTTCTGCGCATATATGCCTGCGCTTTTTCAATTATGTTAAAGTCACAATAGTGCACCCAAGCTTCCTGATTGCACTATTTGACTTCAGCATCCTTCAACTACTCTTTCGCGCTCGAGCGGTGCTGTTTACAGCTAACTTCTGCTCCGCGAAATGCGCATCCCGCCCGGAGGGCTTTTTACATAGGACGTAATTTCCTATGAATTAAAAATATTTTTTACAGCACACCAACATAAATTTCTTTTTCTGCTTTTGGAATGATCTCTCCAACAATGGCTGCCGGATGTCCCGCCTGTTTTAATTCCTCGAAAAGCGCTTCCGCCTGCTGGCTTTCCACCGCGATCAGAAGTCCTCCGGAAGTCTGCGGGTCAAACAGCACTTCCTCCATGGCAAACGATACATTTTCAAATGATACAAATTCGCCTACATGATTGCGGTTTTTCTGTCCTGCTGCCGTCAGTAAAAACTCATCTGCGTAATCGAGCGCTTCCTTTATGACCGGGATCTGATCTGCAAAAATACGGCAGGACAATTTTCCATCCATCATTTCATGCAGATGTCCTAAAAATCCAAATCCTGTCACATCCGTGCATGCGTGGATCTCATACGAATGGCAGATATGGGAAGCTGATTTATTTAACATAGTCATGGATGCAACCGCCTGTTCCATCGCCGCGTCCGATGCCTCTTTCACGCGGTTTGCAGTACAGACGATCCCGACGCCAAGTTTTTTGGTCAGGATCAGTTTATCCCCCGGTCTTCCCTGATTATTGGGATAAATCTTATCCGGATGCACGGTTCCCATAACAGAAAGTCCATATTTCACATCCGCATCAGCGATCGAATGACCACCCGCAAGCGTTCCACCAGCTTCAATGACTTTCTCGGATCCCCCGCGCATGATCTCCCCCAAAACATTCAGATCCATGCTCTCAGGAAAACATACGATATTTAACGCCGTTTTTACCTCGCCGCCCATCGCATAGATATCACTGAGCGCATTTGCCGCAGCAATTTTACCAAAAGTGTATGGATCATCCACCATCGGCGGAAAAAAATCGAGCGTCTGTACGATCGCCGTATCATCAGAGATACGGTAAACTGCCGCATCATCCTTGCTATCGTAGCCGATCAACAGATTCTCATCCGCCGGTCCTTTAGGCAGACGCTCTAACACCCTGCTCAAAATCCCTGCTCCAAGCTTTGCGGTGCAGCCGCCACCCTTGCAAAATATGATTTTTTCGTCTTTCTGCTGTTCCATCTGCACGCCTCCAAAAAATTATTGCACTCAAAAATAAGTTCATCTTCACAGATACGCAATCCTGCCTGTCCATGCAGCTTTTTTCTTCAAATCTTATCCCGCCGCGATCTCCCTCACAGCTTTCACTGCAGTATCCACTTCCTCTTCCGTATTTAAATGGGAAAAGCTGAACCTTACCGCCCCCTGCGCTTTTGTTCCAAGTGCTTCATGCATCAGTGGGGCACAGTGCGCACCGGCGCGGACGGCGATCTCATAGTCCTCCCAGAGCCAGTCGCTCACACTGCCGGAATCTATATCTCCGATATTTAATGTGACAACTGCCACTCTGTTTTTTGTTGTAAAATCTCCATAAATCTTTACCCCGGAAATGTCTTTGACGCCGTTATAAAAACGCTCTGCCAGCGCCATTTCACGCCCGTAGATCTTATCAATACCGGTCTTTTGCAGATATCCCAAAGCCGCATACAATCCGGCGATTCCATGTCCGTTTAAAGTTCCCGCTTCAAGCAGAGTCGGCATTTCTTTTGGCTGTGTTCTGCTGTAACTTTGGACTCCGGTTCCTCCTGCGAAAAGCGGCCGGATTTCCACACCTTTTCGCACATAAATTCCTCCGGTTCCCTGTGGACCAAATAATCCTTTATGACCGGTAAAACAGAGTACATCGATATTTTGTTTCTGCACATCGATTGGAAGGACTCCCGCCGTCTGGGCGGCATCAACGACAAACAGCAAATGATGCTTTTGTGTAAATGCTGCAATCTGCTCTAAATCTGTCACATTTCCAGTCAGATTTGACGCATGCATGATTACAACCGCTTTCGTTTCCGGCTCATATGCATTTTCCAGTTCATCGTATGCGATCCGCCCCTTAGAATCTGCCGGAAGATAGGTTACTTTCACACCGCGCTGCTCCATCAGATACAATGGACGCAATACCGAATTATGTTCACAGACTGACGTGATCACATGATCTCCCGGTTCAAACAATCCCTGGATTGCAATGTTTAACGACTCTGTCACATTGGCGGTAAACGCAATACGGGATGCATCCTCCGCATGAAATAAATCTGCAAGCCGCTCTCTGGTCCCATAAATGATCCTCGACGCATCCAGTGTTGCCGCATGCGCTCCTCTTCCTGCATTTCCAATTGTATGAAATGCCGCCATGACGGCATGTTCCACTTCCGGTGGTTTTGGAAATGTAGTTGCCGCATTATCCAGATAAATCATGGTTTTACAATGTTTCCTGCCTGTGTCATTTTTTCAGCGATGACATACATATTCGTTACACTTCCCACCTGAAGTTTGTCCGTAAGACCATAGTGATTCAGACATGTGCCACAGGTTAAAATCTCTACTCCCTGTGCCTCTAATGATTTTAAATCTTCTAACGTCGGCGACTCCTCACAGGTCAGCTTTGCACCTCCGTTATAAAAAAGTATTGTCTGTGGCAGCACATCCTGCTCTGTGAGTGCATAAATAAATCCTTTGATAAGTACTTTTCCAAGTTCTTCATCGCCCTCACCCATATGATCTGCGGAGATCACAACAACCGTGTTTCCATGGATCGCATTTGGAGCACAGTTTTCTTCTTTTTCTGTCTCTGCCGCATCGTTTGCCGACAGTGCTGTGTTCCCTGCTGCCGCCTCTTCCCCGATCTCCATCATCACTTTATACTGTCCGTCTGAAATCTTTTCTGACTTTACGCCATAACCTTTCTGGTTTGCCATCTTTGTCAGGTTCTGAACTGCGATCTCATTGTCCACCAGTGTCTCCACAACACCTGCACCATTAAGCTCTTTAATTGCATTTTTTGTTTTTACTACCGGAATCGGGCAGGTATCTCCCATTGCATTTACTGTAATCATAGTTATTTCCAGCCTTTCTGTTCTGATATTCCGTTCCACAAAAAAGGACATTACGGATCACTCCTGTAACGCCCTCGTTATTTTTTCTTAAGTATAACATTATTCCCAGAGAATGAAAAGATATTATTCAGCGAAGAACTCTATGCATTTCAGGTGCTTTCCAGCCTAAAGAGCGTTATCATCTCCGTGCACACTCCCCATCTCTCCCTAACAGGATATCCATCCCATGTTCCAACGAATCTAAGATATAAGTCAGGCTCTCCTCCACCGCCTTCGGACTGCCCGGCAGATTTACGATCAGTGACTGTCCACGGATCGCACTCGCACCACGGCTTAACATGGCGCGTTTTGTGATCGTCATGCTGTAGGTGCGGATTGCCTCAGCAATTCCGGGTGCATTCCGGTCACAAACCGCAAGCGTTGCCTCCGGTGTCACATCCCGCATGGAAAATCCCGTCCCGCCTGTCGTTAAGATCAGATTGCATTTACATTCATCCGCAAGATGGATCATTTCCTGTTCCAGTTCTTCCTGCTCATCCGGCAGCACTTTATAGGATACGACCTCGTAGTTTTCTGCCGGGAGAATCTCTCTGATCCTTCTTCCGCTGATATCCTCACGCTCTCCTTTGGAACCCTTATCGCTTGCTGTTATAATTCCTACTGTATATTTATTGTCCATATCATGTTTTCCTTTCGTCCTGTTCTAACACAACATTGTATATTTTGTCTTTCAGAAATCTTTGACACAGCTTTCAATCGCTGCATGATTCTTCACACACATAATGCCCGCTCTTGCCGCCATCCTTCTCCATCAGATGAATATCAGTAATCCGCATTCCACGGTCCATCGCCTTGCACATATCGTAAATGGTCAATAGCGTCACACTCACGCCTGTCATTGCCTCCATCTCCACACCGGTCTTCCCGATACAGGAAGTTTTACAAAATGCTTCGATCGAATGCTCCTCATCATGCATCTCATAGCGGATCTCACAGTCCGTCAATGCAATGATATGACACAACGGGATCAGTTCCGAATTTTTCTTCGCCGCCATGATCCCGGCAATACGCGCCACCCCAAGGACATCTCCTTTTTTTGCGGTGTGTCCCTTGATTGCCGCATATACCTCCTTATTGACATATATTTTCCCGGCTGCCACCGCCACACGGTAGGTGTCATCCTTCGCATGAACATCTACCATGACAGCATTTCCTTCCTTATTGAAATGTGTAAACTCACCCATACGCAGCGCTCCTTTCCCAATTCAACATTTTCCTACACTGCTGTCTCCACATGCCTGTACAGACAGCGTCTTCCTATATCTGTGACTGCTCTATTTATTTTCTTTCCTTATTATAAATAGAACTTCTGCACACATGCAATCCCAATTTTTTTCCTGTTTTTGCCTGTTTTGGACATATTTTGTTCATTTTTTATTCATATTCCATAGAAAAACACAGATTGTTCATTCTTTTTTATTCATCTTTCCGATTGATTTTTTACCTGAGAAGCGATATATTCTCTTAGTGTCAAAAATAAGATTTTTACACACCTTTTACAAAATACTGGAAATGACAGCATTTCCGTTTACAGATAGACAGTTTGATATTACATGAAACTTTGGGAGGTCACTATGAAAGAAAAATTACAGTTTTGTCTTGATAAGATTTCTCTTATCCGCTCAAAATTACCAAAGAAAAAACCGCACAGCGAAAAATATTATAAAATGATTGCATTTTTAAACAAATATTCCTTAGTATTTCATTTTATTTTAGCATGCGTGCTGACGTTCGCAATTGAAGTGATTTCAAGAAGAGATTTCCTTTCTACCATCTCTTTCTTACATAATCACACACTAGCTTACCTTTACAACGCATTTATCGTATTTGCTTCGCTCTCGATCGTATATCTGTTCCGGTGCAGGGCACAGCTGCGTGTACTGATCAGCGGTTTATGGCTGTTCCTTGGTACGATCAACGGTCTGATCCTTTCAAACCGTGTTACACCTTTCAGCTATACTGATTTAAAATGTATCTCTGATCTGTTCGCAATGCAGAACACAAACTACTTTACCGCAGAAGAGGCAACTCTTGTCGTTGGCGTTGTCGTTGCATTTTTCGTATTTTTAGGTTTCTTTTTTGCAAAAGGGCCAAAATATCAGGGAAAACGTCATTTTGTATTAGGTCCGGTTTCGATTGCTGCTTTACTTTTAGTCGGACTTCCGATTACTACACAGGCTGCACAGGGTTCTAACATCCTTGCTTCCTATTTTTCCAATATCGCTCAGGGTTATGCCGATTATGGTTTTGTATACGGTTTTTCCACCAGTGTGGTTGGCCGTGGTATGAGCAAACCGGATGATTATTCTGAGGAAACGGTCGATGCGATCGAAACTCTGGTTAATTCTTCCAAAGAACAGACCACTGTTTCTAAAGGCAGCGAACCGAATATCATCTGTGTACTGTTAGAGTCATTCGCAGATCCTTACGAAGTAAACTTTTTAAATATGTCCGAAGATCCGATCCCGAATTTTCACAATTTAGAGAGCAATTACTCCACCGGATATCTCACTGTTCCGGTTGTCGGCGCAGGTACGGCAAACACAGAATTTGAAGTTTTAACCGGTATGAGCATGCAGTATTTCGGAACCGGTGAGTACCCTTACAAAACCATCTTAAAACAGACAGACTGCGAAAGTATTGCATCTGACCTGTCAAAGATCGGTTACGGTACACATGTAGTACACAACAATACCGCTACTTTCTACAGCAGAAACAATGCTTTTTCCATGATGGGATTTGATACTTTCACCAGTAAGGAGTTAATGAACATCACACAGTACACACCAAATGGCAACTGGCCAACCGATGATGTACTGGTTCAGGAAACTGTAAAAGCTTTAGACTCCACAAAAGACCAGTCCGATTTTGTATACACGATCACTGTAGAAGGACACGGCGATTATCCGACCGAAAAGATCTTAACAGATCCGGCAATCAAAGTTTCCGGTGCAGCCACAGAGGAATCAAACAATCAGTGGGAATATTATGTAAATATGATCCATGAAGTAGATGATTTCATCGGTGACCTGATCACTGCTGTTGACCGCCGCGGTGAAGATACCATCGTTGTTATGTTCGGTGATCATCTTCCTACCATGGGACTTTCTGATTCTGATATGAAATCCGGTGATATTTTCAAGACAAAATACATCACCTGGAATAACATGGGACTTCCGAAAGAAGATGCTGATCTGACCGCTTACCAGCTTCTTTCCCAGATCACGGATCAGGCTGGTATCCACGAAGGAACGATGTTTAGTTATCATCAGACACAGCGCAATTCCGAGACATACTTAAATGGTCTTGAGAATCTGCAGTACGATTTGCTTTACGGCAAAAGATATACTTACGGCGGCGAGGATCTCTATCCTGCTACCGACCTTCAGATGGATGTGGAGGATGTTACAATTTCCAATCTCCGCAAAAATTCAGACCGCAATATCCTGGCTGTTTACGGTTCAAGATTTACCAAGAATGCAAAGATCTTTGTAAATGGTGAGAAAGTTCCTACTAACTATATTTCTTCTGCACTGGTAACCACAAGTCTGGATAACGTAAAAGATGGCGATACGATCAGTGTCAATGTCCTCGGTTCAAAAGGAATCCTGCTTCGTGCCGGAGCAGACGAGGTTGTCTATGAGGATCCGGATGTGATCCATGAGACAGAGACAGAAGATCCGACCGAAACAACCGAAGTAACAGTTCCGGCATCCACATGGAATCTGAACATGCCTTCTTCGGAAAAGACAGATATGAAATCTTCTGAAAGCACGGAAGTGAAATCTTCCGAAAATACGGAGGTGAAATCGTCCGAAAATACGGAGGTAAAATCGTCCGAAAATACGGAGGTAAAATCGTCTGAGAGTACTGAAGTGAAATCGTCTGAGAACACTGAGGTAAAATCCTCTGAAAGTACAGAAATGAAATCCTCTGAAAGTACGGAAGTGAAATCTTCCGAAAATATCTCCGATACACTTGGCAGATAGCTTTATAAAAAAATCAAAATAACAGACAAGTCCGATATGTGGCAAGATGCTGCTATTGGGCTTGTTTTTTTGCAAAATAATTTTGATTACATTAT
>OLZE01000258.1_pt1 | contig 40319 bp, 40 predicted proteins | sample 1674091 | NCBI WGS metagenome assembly OLZE01 (sample SAMEA103958143, study PRJEB25191) | human gut metagenome | biome: human-associated habitat [ENVO:00009003]; feature: intestine environment [ENVO:2100002]; material: feces | place: Germany | collected 2013/2015
TCGGTGGTCACCTCCGACTTCATCCGCGCCCGGCTCGACGTCATCGGGCGCGAGCTGGGCGACGTGGACCGCGGCATCGAGGAACTCAAGCGCAGCAACCGCATGATCGACCTCCAGTCGGAGGCCGCGCGCAACGTCACCGAGAGCAGCCGCTACAAGGCCGAGGGGCTGTCGCTCGAGAACCAGATCGCGGTGGCGCGGTTCGTGAGCGACTACCTCCGCGACCCGGCGCACGCCGGCGAACTGATCCCGATGGCGGCATCGGTGGCCAGCAAGACCGTGGCGGCACAGATCGACCGATACAACGAGGCCATACTCACGCGCAGCCGCCTGCTTGCGAACGGTTCGGAGCAGAATCCCGTGATCGGCGAGATGGACCGCGAACTGGCGGCCGTGAGGCGCTCGATACTCGCCTCGCTCGATTCGCACATCGCCACGCTCACGCTCCAGCGCGACGCCATGCGCGGCGAGGAGGCCACGGCAGACGACCGGATCGCCGCCATGCCCTCGCAGGAGAAGGCCATGCTCGGCATCGCCCGCCAGCAGAAGATCAAGGAGGAGCTCTACCTCTACCTGCTCAACAAGCTGGAGGAGACGCAGCTCAACTACGCCGTGGCCGAGAGCAACGCCCGCATCATCGACACGGCCTACGGCAGCCCGCTGCCCGTCTCGCCGCGCGCGACGATGATCCTCTCGATCGCACTGGTCGTCGGGCTGGCGATCCCCTTCGGGCTGCTCTACCTGGTGGGGATGCTCGACACGACGATCCGCGGCCGCAAGGACATCGAGGAGCACGTGAGCGCCCCGTTCCTGGGCGACATCCCCTACCACGAGGGCGGCGACGAGCGCGGTGTGGCCGTGCGCGAGGCCGGCCGCGACCCCCTCTCCGAAGCCTTCCGCATGCTGCGGTCAAACATGACCTTCATGAACGTATCGGCCGGGAACGGAATCCGCAGCGTGCTCTTCACCTCGACGAATCCCCACGCCGGAAAGACCTTCGTGGCGGTGAACCTCGCCGCCACGCTGGCCATGGCCGGAAAGCGGGTGCTGCTCGTGGACCTCGACTTCCGGCGCCACGCCCTCTCGTCGCAGCTCGGGCACGGGGGCAGCAAGCACGGGCTGACGGCCTATCTGGCCGGAACGATCGACAACGCCGACGCACTCATCCGCCCCTCGGGCATACACGACGGGCTGGACGTGATCTACGCCGGAACGCAGCCGCCCAACCCGGCCGAAATGCTCCTCTCGGAGCGGCTCGACCGGCTGGTCGGGGAGCTCAAGGAGCGTTACGACTTCCTCTTCCTGGACAGTACGCCCGCCATGTCGGTGGCCGACGCCGTGATCAGCGACCGCCTGGCCGACCTCTGCATCTACATCGTCCGCGAAGGGGTGCTCGACCGGCGCCAGCTGCCCGACATCGAACGGCTCTACCGCGAAAAGCGGTTCCGGAACATGTGCATCGTCCTCAACAGCACACGGGTCCGCCGCCACGGGTACGGGTACGGATATGGGTACGGCTATGGATACGGTTATGGATACGGATACGGATACGGCGACGACCGCCGCGACGACGAGAAACGGCGCGGGATACGGGGCCTGCTGCGCCGCATCTTCGGCAAACACAAAAAATAATTGACGATGGCCATACGCAATGCAATCATCGCCGTGGATTTCGACGGCACGGTCGTGACGCACGCCTACCCCGAGATCGGGGAGGATGCCGGAGCCGTGCCCGTGCTCCGCGAACTGACCGGCAACGGTTGCCGGCTGATCCTCTACACGATGCGGCACGGGGCGCTGCTCACCGAGGCCGTGGAGTGGTTTCGGCGGCACGGCATCCCGCTCTACGCCGTGAACGAAAACCCCGCGCAGCGGCGCTGGACCTCCTCGCCGAAGATCCACGCCGACCTCTACATCGACGACAGCAACCTGGGCTGCCCGCTGCGCTTCGCCGAGGGCGAAAAGCGGCCCGTGGCCGACTGGACGCGCATCCGCGAACAGCTCGTGCGCGAGGGTTTTCTCGACTGAATGGCGGACGGACGCCTCCATCCGCCGCAGCGGAAGGAAGCGGAAGAGACGGAATGGCGGACGGACGAAGGCCGGAAGGCGAAATTCGCGCTTGCGAATTCACCCCGCATTCGTTACATTTGTGTCCGAAAAACAACAACCGCAACCATCAGAAATGAAGAAGATCCTGATTTGGGGACTCGTACTGCTCGCCTCGGCAGTCGGGACCGGGAGCGCCTCGGCGCAGCTGAGAATCGGAGGTAGGAAGATCAACACGTCCAAACTGCTCTCGGCCGGCAAGGATGTAGCCCAGGCCGTTACACTGAGCGACAAGGACATCGCCGACCTGAGCCGCGAGGCGGTGGCATGGATGGACGAGAACAACCCGGTGGCGCCCGACTCGTCGGAGTACGTCCAGCGGCTGAAACGGCTGACCGAGGGCATCACCGACGCCGACGGACTGCCGCTCAATTTCAAGGTATACCTCGTGACCGACGTCAATGCCTTCGCCTGCGGCGACGGATCGATCCGCGTGTTCAGTTCGCTGATGGACCTGATGGACGACGATCAGCTGATGGCCATCATCGGACATGAGATCGGACATGTCGTGCATGCCGACGTGAAGCATGCCATGAAAAACGCCTACCTGGCCTCGGCGGCGCGCAACGCGGCCGGTGCAGCCGAAGGCAGCGTCGTGGCGAAGTTGAGCGAGTCGCAGCTGGGCGACGTGGTGACCGCCTTCACCGACGCGCAGTTCTCCCAGAAACAGGAATATGCCGCCGACGAGTACGGCTTCGAGTTCGCCACCAGCCACGGATTCAGCCCCTACGCCATGTACAGCGCGCTGAACAAGCTCCTCGAGCTCTCGCAGGGCGAGAAGGCGTCGCGCGTGCAGAAGATGTTCTCGTCGCACCCCGACACCGAGCAGCGGGCTGCCCGCATGAAGGAGAAGGCAGACGCCCTGGCAACCGCGGAGTGACCCGTCAGGCTACGGCTGAAAACGGAAAACCCCGGACCTCCACGATGGAAGGTCCGGGGTTTTTCGATCCACAGGGTCCCGGCACGGCACCGGAGCCCGAAGCGGCTATTTCCAGAGGTCGCGCGGGTATTTGCCCTCGGCGATCATCGCCTCGATGGAGGCCATCAGCGCCGGTTTGTCCTCCTTGTAGGTGACGCCGTGCCACTGGGCGGCCGAGCGGAGCACGCGCAGCGAAGCCGTACCGTCGCCGATGAGCTTATTGACCATCGTCGGAATGTAGAACTCGGCCTTTATGTTTTCGCGGTTGGCCTCGAACCAGGTGCGGAAATACTCCTTCGAGTAGGCGAAGAAGTCGGGCGTGAAACCGAACAGATTCATCGAAACGGGTGTATCCTCGGCCAGCTCCTCGTCGGCGCCGCCGTCGTGGAAGACGATCTTCCCGTCGGGCATCCGCTCGATCTGCGTGCGCTCGACCATCGAGGTCAGGTTGCCCTCGCCGTCCACGCCGCAGACGCCGCGCGACACCGTGCCGTTCGACGAGAGGGTCTTGTTCAGGTCGTAGGCCACCATGCAGTAGCGGTCACGGCTTCCGTCGAGCTGCATCAGGTAGTCGGCGATGGTCTTGTAGGCCTCGGCACCGTAGAAGTCGTCGGCATTGATCACGGCGAACGGTTCGCGGATGGCTTCGGCAGCCATCATCACCGCATGGTTCGTACCCCACGGCTTGACGCGCCCCTCGGGAACCGACAGTCCCTCGGGCAGGTAGTCCAGCTCCTGAAAGACGAAGTCCACGTCGATGCGGCCGCCGAAGCGGGCCGGCGAGAAGACCTCCTGGAACTCCTTGGCAAAGGAGTGGCGGATGACGAATACGACCTTGCCGAAACCGGCACGGATCGCGTCATAGACCGAATAGTCGATGATCGCCTCGTTGTTCGGACCGACACCGTCCATCTGTTTGAGCGACCCGTAGCGGGAACCCATGCCCGCGGCGAGTACGAGTAATGTAGGCTTTACCATACTTTTTTTCGTTCGTTTACGTTGATTCACAGTAGTACAAAGGTACGAAATTCCGACGGTATCCGCAAACTATTTCCCGAAATTTGGCAGTGCGCCCGCGTTATATTATCTTTGTATCTTCGAAACAAAACGCAATCTAACGGACCGAACGATGAAATTCCCGAATCTCAAGGCATGGTGGCGCGGACTCTTCCGCAAACGCCGCTTCAACATGCTCAACGCCACGGACAACAGCGAGGAGTGGCACATACACCTCTCGCCGGCCAGCATCTTCGCCGGAGCGGTGGCCGTGGTGCTCACGCTCTTCATACTGATCCTCTCGCTGGTGGCCTACTCGCCGATCCTCGAATTCCTGCCCGGATACCGGACCGAAGCGGACCGCTCGCGTGAAAACCTCATACAGAACATCATCCGCCTGGACTCGATGGAGCGCATGATGAACGACATGCTCACCTACAACGAAAACATCGGGCTGATCATGGAGGGCAAGACCCCCGTGGCGCGGACGCTGCCCGCCTCGGACAGCCTCCGCACGTCGAACAAGGTGCTCGTCATGCCCTCGCCCGAAGATTCGATTCTCCGCGCCCAGATGGAGGGAGACGGACCCTATTCCCTCGCAGGAGACGAAGGCTCCTCGCGGCGGAAGGTGCGCGAGTCGATCCAGCTCATGACCCCCATAGAGGGCATCATCACCGAAGGGTTCGACATCGCCGCAGGCCGTTTCGGCGTGAAGATCGCCGCAGCGGCCGGCGACCGCGTGGCCGCCGTGGACGGCGGGACGGTCGTACAGAGCCTCTGGACGCCCGAAAACGGATACACCGTGATCCTGCAGCACGCCCAGAACCTGCTGTCGGTATACCGGAACCTCTCCCGCTCGCTCGTGGCTACGGGACAGACCCTGCGCCCCGGCGAGATCGTCGGCTACAATGCCGAGGCCGAAAACGGCGAGGTCCGGCTCTTCCAGTTCGAGCTCTGGAGCAACGGCAAGCCCGTCGATCCGGAGAGCTACATCGTCTTCTAAGAAGCAACCATGAAACAACGCCTTGCCATACTCGGATCGACCGGTTCGATCGGCGTGCAGACCCTCGACATCGTCCGCGAAAACCCCGACCGGTTCGAAGCCCGCATCCTCACGGCCCACGGCAACTGGGAACAGCTCGCCCGCCAGGCCCGCGAATTCGACGCCGACACGGTCGTCATCGCCGACAAACGATACTACACCCCACTGCGGGAGGCACTCAGCGACACCGATACGAAGGTCTTCGCCGGTGAAGAGGCCGTGGCGCAGGTCGCCGCAAGCGGCGCGGCCGACGTAGTGGTCAATGCACTGGTCGGATATGCCGGACTGGCGCCGACGGTGGCCGCACTCGAAGCCGGACGCAAACTCGCCCTGGCCAACAAGGAGTCGCTCGTGGTGGCCGGAGCCTACGTCATGCCCCTGGCCCGCGAGCGCCGCGCCCCGGTGCTGCCGATCGACTCGGAGCATTCGGCCATCTTCCAGTGCCTCGCGGGCGAACGCGCCGCGGTGCGCCGCCTGATCATCACCTGCAGCGGCGGGTCGTTCCGCGACCTCCCGCGCGAGGCGCTCGCCTCGGTGACCGTCGAGCAGGCGCTGCACCACCCCCAGTGGCACATGGGCGCCAAGATCACGATCGACTCCTCGACGCTCGTGAACAAGGGCTTCGAGGTGATCGAGGCCCACTGGCTCTTCGGCACGCCGGCCGAACGGATCGACGTGGTGATGCACCCGCAGTCGATCATCCACTCGATGGTCGAGTTCGACGACGGCGCGATCAAGGCCCAGCTCGGGACTCCCGACATGCGCATGCCGATCAGCTACGCGCTCTTCTTCCCCGAACGGGCGCACCGACCGCAGGAGCGCTTCAGCTTCGTCGAGCATCCCCAGCTGACCTTCGCCGAGGTGGACCGCGTGAAATACCCGGCACTCGACATCGCCTACGACTGCCTGCGCCGCGGCGGAACGGCTGCCTGCACGATGAACGGCGCCAACGAGGAGGCCGTGGCCGCCTTCCTGGCCGGACGCTGCGCCTGGCTCGACATCGTGCGCGCCATCGAATATGCCCTGGGGCACGCCGCCTTCGTCGCCGCACCCTCGCTCGACGACTACGCCGCAGCCAACGACGAGGCCCGCACGCTGGCCGCCCGATTCCTCAACCTGTAAATCCGCACCTGCAACATGGACATACTGATCAAAATCCTCCAGTTCTTCCTCTGCTTCACGATCCTCGTGGGGATTCACGAACTGGGACACTTCATCATGGCGCGCGTGTTCCGCATCCGCGTCGAGAAATTCTACATCTTCTTCGACCCGTGGTTCTCGCTCTTCAAGTTCCGCCGCGGGCATACCGAGTACGGACTCGGGTGGCTGCCCCTGGGCGGCTACGTGAAGATCGCCGGCATGATCGACGAGTCGATGGACAAGAGCTACCAGCAGCGCGAGCCCCAGCCGTGGGAGTTCCGCGCAAAACCTGCCTGGCAGCGCTTCCTGGTGATGATCGCCGGCGTGGTGATGAACGTCCTGCTGGCCATCGGCATCTACATCGGCATCTGCTACACGTGGGGCGACGCCTACTTCGCCAACGAGGACGCCCGCTGGGGCTACAACTTCAACGAGGCCGGGCACCGGCTCGGGTTCCGCGACGGCGACCGCTTCGTCTCGATCGACGGAGAGCCGGTGGACGACATCGCCGGGGCACTCAACGCACTGCTGATCACCGAGGGAGGTCGCAAAGTGGTCGTCGAGCGCGGCGGAGAGGAGGTGACGCTCGACCTGAAGCTCGAAGAGCTGATCGCCATGCGGCAGCAGAAGGGCTACGAAGGGCTCTTCACGCTGCGCGTACCTTTCCTGATCGACAGCTGCGCCAGCGCTGCGGCCGTCGCGGCACTGCGTCCCGGAGACGAGATTGTCGGGATCGACGACCTGCAGGGGCTCGATTATCCGGCCTGCCGCACCTACCTCGGCACTCGGGGCGGCGACTCGGTGCGCCTCGACGTGCTGCGCGGCGGGGAGCGGATGAGCATGGTGCTGCCCGTGTCGGAGGAGGGAAAGATCGGGATCATCGCCCGCAATCCCTACTCCTACCGGACCCGCAGCTACACCTTCGCCGAGGCGATTCCGGCAGGCATCCGCAAAACAGGCGACGTGCTGGCCTCCTACTGGGAGCAGCTCAAGCTCATCGTGCAGCCCAAGACCAAGATGTACGAGGAGCTCGGGGGATTCATCTCGATCGGCAGCATCTTCCCCTCGCAGTGGGACTGGCAGGACTTCTGGATGAAGACCGCCTTCCTGTCGATCATCCTCGCGGTGATGAACATCCTCCCCATCCCGGGGCTCGACGGCGGCCACGCGATCTTCACCTTCTGGGAGATGGTCTCCGGGCGCAAGGTCAGCGACCGGGTGCTCGAAGCCGCGCAGTACGTGGGGCTGATCATCATCCTCATGCTCCTGCTCTACGCCAACGGAAACGACATCTACCGCTTCCTCCTCAAATAGGAGGGGGCTAAAACAGGCTCTGCCGCATGAACGAACTCGAAAAGATGGCCACGGGCGAGCTTTACGACTTCTCGAAGCCCGAAATCATGGAGAGCTTCCGCCGCTGCCGGGAGCGTCTCGCACGATTCAACGCCGCATCGCCCGACGAGGAGACGGAGTACCGCGCGGCGCTGGCCGGGCTCATGCCCGCATCCGACCCCTCGGCCACGGTCATCCCGCCCTTCCGGTGCGACCACGGACACACGATCCGGCTGGGGCGGAAGGTCTTCGTCAATACGAACTGCACGTTCCTCGACAGCGGAGGCATCACGGTCGGCGACCACACGCTCATCGGACCCAACTGCCAGCTCTACACGCCGCAGCACCCGATCGACTACCTCGAACGCCGCCAGACGAAGGAGTCGGCGCGGCCGATCGTGATCGGGAGGGACTGCTGGCTCGGAGGCGGCGTCATCGTCTGTCCCGGCGTGCGGATCGGCGACCGGTCGATCATCGCTGCGGGGAGCGTCGTCGCAGGCGACATACCCGAAGATTCGCTGGCGGCCGGGAATCCGGCCGTCGTGAAACGCAAGTTACGTTAAAACTTCAAAAAGGGAGACACATGGAACAGCCCCCGAAAAAGATAGACGCGGCAGTGACGGAGCCGCAGAACGGTCGGACCGACACGATGCAGGCCCCGGCGGCCGAGGAAGCGATCGCACGGTGTGCAGCCGCACTCAGACGCCACCACTTCGACGTGGTCACGGTGAAGACGCCCGAGGAGGCGTTCGAGGTGATGCGTGCGACGGTCGAGGCCGAACAGCCGAAGCTCGTATCGTTCGGCGACTCGATGACCATGCGCGCCACGGGCATCGTGGAGTGGCTCCGCGCCGACAGCCGTTGGACGCTGCTCGACGGATTCGACGCCTCGATGCCCCGTCCCGAACGGCTCGAGATCCGGCGCCAGGCCCTCCTCTGCGACCTCTTCGTCACGGGTATCAACGCCGTCACGGAGCAGGGCACGCTCCACTGGCTCGACATGGTCGGCAACCGGATCGCCCCCGTGGCGTTCGGGCCCCGCAAGGTGATCCTCGTGGCCGGGCGCAACAAGATCGTCGCCTCGCGCGAGGAGGCTGAGGAGCGCATCCGCCGCATCGCGGCCCCGCAGAACATCGCCCGACACCCGGGATTCCACACGCCGTGCGCCAAAACGGGCGTCTGCATGGACTGCAACTCACCGGACCGGATCTGCAACACCCGCATGGAGATGCTGCGCTGCCACCCGGCCGGACGCATCCAGGTCATCCTGATCGACCGGGAGCTCGGATTATGACACATACGAACCGCACTGAATGAAAAAACGATGAAACGACTGCTGTACATACTGACCGCCGCCCTCATGGCAAGCGCCTGCGGCGAAGAGAAGAACGAAGTTTTCTACACGATCTCCTACCCGATCACGGAGGTCGGGGCCGAAGTCACGATCGAAACGACCGAGCCCGAACCCGAGCCCACGCCCGGCGAAGGGGGTGAAACGGGAGGCAGCGACACGACCGGAGGTACGGGAACCGACGAAGGGACCGGAAGCGGCTCGGAAACCGAGGACGAAACCGGCGACGGGACGGGGGAAGGCGGACAGACGGAAGACCCGGCCGTGGCGGAGATCGAGGCCGAGATCATCGCGGCGGCTCCCGTTGCGGCGGGCGGCAGCTACACGCTCTACTTCTCCACGTACAACGCCGGGCGGCTGGAGGTGATGACCGCGGCCGACGCCGCAATGGCAGCGGGCGTATTCGGCAAGGAGCCCGGGCAGAGCTCGATCGAATTCATCTACTCGGAGCGCGACTACGTCTGCACGGTCTCCTCGTACACCGACAGTGAGGGCGTGCGCAAGGTGCTGCTGGCCGTGGACCTCACCGAAGAGTACCGCAAGCTCCACCCCGAGGTGAACATCACCAAGGCCGAACGGCTCGAGTATACCTCGACGAACGCCTACTGATCCCGCAGACGAGCAACGACGATGGCAAAGATCAAGAAAGCCTACTTCTGCCGCAACTGCGGATTCGAGGCGCCGAAATGGCTCGGCAAGTGCCCGGGCTGCGGCGAGTGGAACACCTTCACCGAGGAGATCATCTCGCGCGGGAGCAGCCAGGTGCCGGCAGCCGTCGGCGGACCGCTGCCCGAAAGCCGGCCCCAGCGCGTGGCCGACATCCGCGAAAGCGAACACCGCCGGCTCGACCTGGGCAACACGGAGGTGAACCGCGTGCTGGGCGGCGGCATGGTGCCCGGGTCGCTCGTGCTGCTGGGCGGCGAACCGGGAATCGGGAAATCGACCCTCTCGCTCCAGATCGCCCTCGCGGCAAACGGGCTCAGAACGCTCTACGTCTCGGGCGAGGAGTCGGCCGAGCAGATCAAGATGCGCGCAACCCGCATCGGGATCGGCAACGAGGAGTGTCTGATCTACCCCGAGACGCTGCTCGAACACATCGTCGCACAGATCGCCGAGCAGCGGCCCGACCTGGTGGTCATCGACTCGATCCAGACGATCTACACCGAGCTGATCGACTCGTCGGCCGGCAGCGTGTCGCAGATCCGCGAATGCGCCGCCACCCTGCTCAAATACGCCAAATCGACCGGAACGTCGATCATCATCATCGGCCACATCACCAAGGACGGGACCATCGCCGGCCCGAAGATCCTCGAGCACATCGTCGATGTCGTCCTGCAGTTCGAAGGCGACAGCAACAACGTTTACCGCATCCTGCGCGGCATCAAGAACCGCTTCGGCGCAACGTTCGAGATCGGCGTGTTCGAGATGCTCGACGACGGGCTGCGCGGCGTGGACAACCCCTCGGAAATTCTGCTCACGCACTACGAGGAGCCGCTGTCGGGAATCGCCGTCGGGGCCTCGGCCGACGGGGTGCGTCCCTACCTGATCGAGGTGCAGGCACTCGTGAGCGGCGCCGCCTACGGAACGCCGCAGCGCTCGGCCACGGGTTTCGATGCACGCCGCATGAACATGCTGCTGGCCGTACTCGAAAAGCGGCTGGGCATGAAGATGTTCCAAAAGGATGTCTTCCTGAACTTCGCCGGAGGATTCAAGGTCGCCGACCCGGGGCTCGACCTGGCGGTGGTGACCGCCGTCATCTCCTCATACTACGACCGCCCGATCGCCGAAGGGGTCTGCTGCGCCGGGGAGATCGGCCTCTCGGGCGAGGTGCGCCCCGCACCCCGCACCGAACAGCGCATCAGCGAGGCCGCGCGGCTCGGGTTCCGGAGAATCGTCGTATCGGGCTATCTGGCCAAGGGCACACGCCGCCCGAAAGGGATCGAGGTTGTCGGGATCACCGGCATCGACCAGCTGCCCAAGGCGCTCTTCATCGAGTAGAAGGCGGAGGAGTGCACTGAGAAAACGGGCCCCGAAAGCGTTGGCTTTCGGGGCCCGTTCGCATACCGATGCGGTCTCTGCGGCGGGCAGGACACACATGTGGAACAGAATTTGCTCGCTTGGCCGGTAAAACGGAAAAGTCATGCAAAAAAGAATCGTCGTACTCGGCGGCACCGGGTTCATCGGGACACATCTCTGCCTGCGGCTGCTCGCCGACGGCAACGAGGTCTTCTGTGTCGATGTCCGCGATGCCGCAGGATCCTCCCTGCTTCGCGACGTCCTGCGCCATCCGGCCTTCCACGCCGTCCGCCACAACATCGTCCACGGATTCGGCATCCGCTGCGACGAGATCTACAACCTCGCCTCCCCTTCACGCGTATGCTACGACAAGGCGCTTCCGGTCGAAGCGCTGCAGGCCTGCATGACCGGGACGATCAACACGCTCGACACGGCCCGCGACGAGCATGCCCGCGTGCTCTTTGCCTCGTCGGGCGAGATGGGCGACACCCGTCCCGCCGCTGCCGAAGGGTGCGGGTGCGCACACACCCTCATGGAGGGAAAACGGGCAGCCGAAGCCCTGCACCGCGCCTACCGCGAGGAGTTCGACGTAGACACACGCATCGCACGCATCTACAACACCTATGGCAGCGGAGCCGACCTGATGGATCAGCGGCTGGTGATGAAGAGCGTCGTGGCGGCGCTGCGTAACCGCGACATACGCATCAACGGCAGCGGCGAGCAGATCCGCACGTTCTGCTGGGTCGAAGACCTGGTCGAGGGGCTCGTGCGGCTGATGGACGCCACGCCCACGGAGGGGGTTCGTACGATGGAGTTCGGCGGAGGGCATGAGGTCTCGATCCGCGCGCTGGTCGAAAAGATCGTCGCGCTGACAGGCAGCCGCTCGCGCATCGTACACGTCAAGGCCCGGCCGGGTGACGCCCCGCGGAGGGTGCCCGACCTCACGAAGGCGCGCAACGAACTGGGATGGATACCCCGCACACCGCTCGTCGAGGGACTGCGACGCACGATCGCCTATGCCGAAAAGGAGCTCTCGGGAAAGGTCCACACGGCCGTCACGTGGGCCGAGATCAACTGAAGGAAAAACGGAATACGATGAACGATTTCGACAAGATCATCTGGAGCGATACGCTGGTCCTCGTGGAGTTTTTCGCCTCGTGGTGCGGACCATGCCGGGCCATGGACCCGACGGTAGAACGGTTCCGGCGCATGATGAACGGGCGCGCGGAGGTGCTCCGCATCAACATCGACGACGAGCAGATGCTCCCCATCGTCCGCCGCTACCGCATCCGCACGGTACCGACGCTGCTCCTCTTCCACCGCGGCGAGGAGCGCTGGCGCCGCAGCGGCATCACAAGCTACGAGGAGATGGTTGCGGCTCTCGAACAGACGGAAGCGCTCATACACGCCACGCCGCACTGATTCAGTGCGGCAAACGCCAGGCAAGCTCCTCGTGGACGAAGTCTTCGGCAGGGAGCGAGCCGAGAGATCCGGCCGCGCGGAGTACCGCCTGCCGGGTCTCTTCGTTTCGGGCCCCGATGGCCGCGCAGAAGGCGACGGCACCCTGGGCAAGCAGGTGAGCCCCGACCCGGGAGAGGGAGCGCACCTCGGCGTCCGAGGCAGACGGGGCAGACGGGCCGGAACCGCCGGAGGCCGTCTCCTCATCCGCGGCCGCAACGGCGGCCCGGTGGACGGCTTCGAGAGCCGGAGCGATCCACTCCCCGGGGGCCTGCGGCCAGCGGGCCGCGGCCATCAGCGCCGCATAGCGGAGCAACAGCGGCTGCGAGGGGGCGATCCATCGGCCGAAAAGTGCGGGGAATGCCCCGGCGCGGCTCAGCAGCGCAAAGGCCGCTTCCTCTGCCAGTTCGTTGTTGTCGATCCCCGCAGCCCAGAATACGGAATCGTCGGGCGTGAGCCGGTCGGGCTCGGCAATATGGAAGGCGGCGAGACGCAGCTCGCGGACATCCTGACGGAAAAGAAATTCGGCGAAGTCGTGGTCGGGCGTCTCGGCGCGGGCCAGACGGCGCAGGGTCGGGAGGCTCACGCCGTAGTTGAGCCCGCAGGGACGGCCGACAAGGCGCATGGAATCAGCGACGGCCCCGTTACGCTCGCGGCGGATCTCGCCGAGCAGGGCCGTCATGCGGGAGGTGTGGTTCATCGCGGCGGGATTACTTGCGGCGCGGAAGGGCCACCTGGACCGTACGTCCGAATTCGAAGACCGGAAGCACCGCACGGGCATACTCGCGGCCTGCGGCGATCACCGTGCAGACGGCCGGAGCCGCCACGCGGCACTTGACGACCGAGGACTCCTTGGGGCCGGCCTCGATGCTGCAGGAGGCCTCACCCGCAGGTTCGATCTGCAGGAGCACCATGTCGCCCGAAAGGTCGCTGTCGGGAAGCAGTCCGGCAGCCGGGCTGAAGCGGCAGAAGACATACTGGTTCTTGCCGGCCTCGGGATAGACCAGATAACGGTGCGTCTCGACCAGGACGGTCTGCTTGCCGAGGAAGAGCTCGAGGTAGCTCTGCTCGAGTCGCTCGATCTCCGAAAGAGCGGCATTCAACCCCTCACCGAAGACATTCTCGCCGGCATCGCCCGTGATGAGCTCCAGCCGGTGGCGGCGCAGGGCGAATACCTGCTCGGCAGCGGCGCGCGCCGCATCCTCGAGCGACGGGACGACCATCGACATCTTGTCGGGCTGAACCCGGGCGAACTCCTCGTCGGAGGAGGCGTGCTGCAGCACCCGCTGCTGCGGGGCGGCCGGCTCGCCGGCATCGTAGAGGTCGTCGCCCGAGAGGGCGATCCGGGCCCCGGCGACGCTCCACGTCGTCTTGTCGGTCAGCGGAGCGCGAACGCCGAGGTATTTCTGCGCATAACGCGCGTAGGGCCCGCAGAGCGTCACCGTGCGCTCGACCGTCAGATCGACGGCCAGTACCGTGCGGGGCATGCTGACGGCGATGCCGTCGGCACCTTCCATTGCACCCTCGAGTGCGATATAGGGGTTTTGGGCCATGGCTGCCGTTGCTCCGAAGAGCAGGCCGGCAAACAACAGGATTTTCGATTTCATAAGCATCTGCATGTTGATCCGAAGACAAATGTAACCTTTTTTCACGGGACCTCAAAATTTCAGGTAAAAATCGCAGGTCAGGGCCCGGTATTCGGGCGTATAGCATTCATGCTCACCCGTGCCGATCGTCAGTTCGTCGCGGAGAGGCGCGCCGGACGCCGGGTCCGAAGCGTGCACGCCGGCAGGCACGAACTCGAGAAGAGCCCGCTTGACGGGGCGCCGCGGCGTAGTGCGGACATCGGTACGGCGGACGGGCTGCAGGTACCCCCGGCAGAGGTGCACGAACCGGTCGGCCTCCGTGGTCGGAAGGATGACGGCGAAGTGCCCGTCTGCGGCCAACAGCCGCACGACGGCATCGCGCAACTCCCCGAAGGGCAGGTGGACGGCGTGCCGGACCGTCGTGCGGCCGGCATCGGGGCAGGTGAGCGAATCGACGAAGAAGGGCGGGTTCGAGACGATCAGGTCGAACGGCCGGTCGGAGAACTCCTGCACGGGGCAGCGGACGAACGAGAGCCGGTCGCCCCACGGCGAAGCGTCGCCGTTGGCACGCGCCTCGCCGACATCGTCGATATCAATTCCCGTGACGGCGGCCCCGGGGGCGCGCTGGGCCAGCATCAGGGCGATCAGCCCCGTGCCGGTACCGATGTCGAGGATCCGCCGGTCGGAGTCACGCAGCGGAGTCCAGGCGCCGAGCAGAACACCGTCGGTGCCGACCTTCATCGGCGAGCGTTCCTGGCTGACGGAGAATTGTTTGAAGTGGAACATATCAATCAAAGCGTGAGGCGGCGGTCGATGCCGGCGCCGAAGAGGGCGAAATCGAAACGCACGGGGTCCGCGGGATCGAAGCGCCGCAGCGCAGCGGTCGTCTCCTCGACGGCCCGCCAGTCGTTCTGGCGCCGCGTCAGCAGCCCCAGCGTGCGGGCGACATTCCCGGCGTGGATGTCGAGGGGAATGCGGAGGGCTGACATCGGGATGGCCGTCCACAGGCCGAAGTCCACACCGCGGTCGTCGCGGCGGACCATCCAGCGCAGGAACATGCAAAGCCGCTTGCAGGCGGCACCCCGCTCGACGGACGAGAGGTGTTTCTCGCACCGGGGCGCATGCTCCCCGGCAAAGAACGCACGCCGGAAGTCGGCAAGCGTGGCGACAAGGTCGCCCGTCACGGCGTAGCTGTGCTCGAAGAAGGCACCCAGACCGCCCCACCCGCTATCGATGCGGCGCAGGGCCAGCACGAAGTCGCGCAGGTCGCAGCCCCGAAACGTGCGGTGGACAAAGGCGTCGAGGCCCGCGAGTTCGCGCTCCGAGGCGTTGCGCACGAAGTCCGCCGGGGCGTCGTCCATCAGGCGCATCATCCGGTGGCCGTTGCGGACGATCGTCCGGCGGTTGCCCCAGGCGATCGTGGCGGCGAAGAAGCCGGCGATCTCACGGTCGGCACGGTCCGTAAAGCGGTGCGGGACCGAAATCGGATCGTCGGGGATGAACTCCGGGCGGTTGTAGGTGTCGTGGAGCCGCTCGAGCAGTTCGCGCAGTTCGGTATCAGCGGACCGTTCCATCCGACATCGTGATCGTGCGGTCGGCCATGGCGGCCAGGCGCTCGTCGTGCGTCACGATGACGATCGTCTGTCCGAGCCGTTCGCGCAGTTCGAAAAAGAGGCGGTGGATCTCGTCGCGGTTGTGCGAATCGAGGTTGCCCGAGGGTTCGTCGGCCAGCAGCACGGCCGGTGAGTTGATCAGCGCCCGCGCGATGGCCACACGCTGCTGCTCGCCGCCGGAGAGCTGCCCCGGCTTGTGGTCGCGGCGTGCCGAGAGGCCCACCAGGTCGAGCAGTTCGCCGGCGCGCCGCTCGACCTCGGCACGCGGCCGCCGGCCGATCAGCCCGGGAATGCAGACGTTCTCGAAGGCCGAGAACTCGGCCAGCAGGTGGTGGAACTGGAAGACGAAGCCGATCCGCTCGTTGCGGAAGCGCGAGAGGTCGCGGTCGCCCAGGGCGAAGGGATCGCGGCCGTCGATCTCGACGCGGCCCGAGTCGGGACGCGACAGCGTGCCGATGATCTGCAGCAGCGTGGTCTTGCCCGCGCCGCTGGCCCCGACGATCGAGACTACCTCGCGGTCGGCGACCTCGAGCGAGACGCCCCGCAGCACCTCGAGCGAACCGAAGCTCTTGTGGATATCCGTTACGCGTATCATGGTTGCGTGGTTTGAATCGTATCGCCGCGGAAGGCGCGGAACAGGCGCACGCTGTCGGCCGCCTCGCGGACGTCGTGGACGCGGAGGATCGCGGCGCCCTGGCGCAGGCACTCCCAGCCCAGGGCTACGGTGCCGGCGAGCGACTCGGCGGGCGTGCATCCCAGCGTGCGGTAGATCATCGACTTGCGCGAAAGACCCGCCAGCACCGGACAGCCCAGCGAGCAGAGGCGGTGCAGTCCGGCAAGCAGTTCGAAGTTCTGCGCGGCGGTCTTGGCGAAGCCGAAGCCCGGGTCGAGGATGATCCGCCCGCGGCGGATGCCGGCCTGCTCCATGTCGCAGAGGCGCGAGCGGAAGTAACCGACTACCTCGGTCACGATATCGCGCCGGTAATCGGTCAGCGACTGCATCGTCTTCGGGTCGCCCTTCATGTGCATGGCGATGTAGGGCAGGTCGAGTTCGGCGACGGCCCGAAGCATGTCGGGATCGAGTTCGCCGGCCGAGATGTCATTGACGATGACGGGGCCGAACTCCGCGACGGCACGGCGCACCACCCCGCTGCGGAACGTATCGACCGAAACGGCGACATCGGGGTCGGCCTGCCGCACGGCGGCAAGCCCCAGGCGCACGCGGCGCCACTCCTCGTCGGGCGACACCTCGTCGGCCCCGGGGCGCGAGGAGTAGCCCCCTACGTCGATGATCGAGGCACCCTCGTCGAGCGCCTCGCGGACCCGCCGGGCAACGGCGTCGCCGTCGGGCGTGCGGCTCCCGGCGTAGAAAGAGTCGGGGGTAACGTTCAGGATGGCCATCACCTGCGGCACGGCAGGATCAATGGCCGGCATGTTGTGCTTCATGGCGGAATCGGCGGTCGAGCAGGGCTACGTTGGGTTCGAGCTCCTCCTCGAGGATATTGACCAGGGTGAAATCGGCCCGGGCGCAAAGCGCGTCGTCGTCGAGCTGGGCAGCGATCCGGCGGCGGACCGCCTCGGCGTCGCAGCCGTCGCGGCGGCAGGTGCGCTCGATGCGCAGTTCGAGCGGAGCCAGCACGGCGACGGTCCGGTCCACGCAACCTTCGAGGCCCGCATCGAAGAGGATGGCGCTCTCGAGGATCACGTAGTCGCCGCTCTGACGCTCGGCCCAGGCGGCGAAATCGGCCATCACGGCCGGGTGGACCAGCGCATTGAGATCGGCCCGTGCAGCGTCGTCGCGGAAGACGCGGTCGGCCAGCCACGCACGGTTGAGTTTACCGCCGCGGTAGCTCTCCGCACCGAAGCGGGCCACGATACCGGCACGCAGCGCCTCTGACGAGGTCATGAGCCGCTTGGCCTCGGCATCCGAATCGTAGACCGCAACGCCCTTTTGAGCGAAGAGGCGGCAGACGGTGCTCTTGCCGCTGCCGATGCCTCCGGTGATACCGACCTTCATCATGGCTTTTCTTCGGTTTCGGGTTCCCGGATTTCGGGGATCGAGCCGATCGACACGACCTTGATGTCGCTGATGCGCACCGAAATGGCATGCTGGAGCGACTGCGGGTCGATGACCAGAAAGTCCTCATGCCCCTCCTCGGTCGATGGGTGCGTCTTCAGTTCCGAGAGGGGGATGCGCAGCCGTTTGCTCGAATAGACCCTGTAACCGAAAAGGTTCGTGCCGAGCCCCTCGACCACGCAGGCTACCTCGATCGGCTGTCCGTCGATATTCACGCGGATGGTCTGCTCGGTCGTATAGGTATAGCTCAGTTTGGCCAGGTACCACAGGATGAACGATGCGACCAGCAGTGCCAGGAAGACCGGAGAGACGTAACGCCGGATCCAATGCAAGAAATTTTCCATACCTTCCGAAAGGCTAATTTTACGGCAAAGATAAAAATAAAATGGATTGCGCCGAATACGCAATCCATTTTATTATAAGGTACGGGAAGTCACCCCGCAGAGAAACGCTACTTCTTCTCGATCTCGGCCTTCTTCATGCGCTTGGTCATCAGGTCGTAGGCCAGCGGCGTGGCGATGAAGATCGTGGCGGCGGTACCTACCACGACACCGATGATCAGAGCGAAGATGAAGCCGCGGATCGTCTCGCCTCCGAAGATGACGATGGCCAGCAGCGTCACGAGCGTCGTACCCGAGGTGTTGATCGTACGCGAGAGGGTCGAGTTGATGGCGCCATTGACCAGATCGGCGAAGTTACGCTTCGGATAGAGCGTCATGTACTCGCGGATGCGGTCGAAGACCACCACCGTATCGTTGATCGCATAACCGATGATCGTCAGGATGGCGGCGATAAAGGCCTGGTTCACCTCGAGGTTGAAAGGCAGCAGTCCGTAGAACATCGAGAAGATACCGATGATCAGCAGGGCGTTGAAAGCCAGTGCGGCCGTAGCACCCGTAGCCCACTGCCAGCGCTTGAAGCGGAAGGTGATGTAGAGACCGATGGCGATGAGCGAGAAGAGCACCGAGTAGATGGCGTTCCAGGTCATGTCCTGAGCAATCGAGGGACCGATCTTGTCGGCGTTCAGGATACCGTTCTGGTCGGTCTGCGTGTTGCGGAACTGCTCGAAGGTGATGTCGTAGGAGTAGAGCGACTTGACGGCGTTGTAGAGGATCTGCTCGACCTCGGCCGTAGCCTCGTCCGACGTATCGTCGTAGCGGTACTGCGTCACGATGCGCATCTGGTTCTCGTTACCGTACTGCTTGACCTCGAAGCTCACCGACGAAGCGTCGGCATCGGTAATGGCCGAGAAGGCCTCGTCGAGGTTCTGACGCACGGCCTCGGCCGAAACGGCCTTGTCGAAGCGGACAACGTAGGCGCGGCCGCCGGTGAACTCGGCACCGAGGTTCAGGCCGCGGACAGCCAGCGAGAGGAACGACAGCACCATCAGCACAACGACGATCGTATAGGAGATCTTGCGCTTCGAGAGGAAATCGACATGCGTGTTGTTGAGGAAGTTCTCCGACCACTTGTGCGAGAAGGAGATATTGCCCCACTTGGCAACAATCCACTCGATCAGCAGACGCGTGATGAAGATGGCGCAGAAGAACGAGGTGACGATACCGATGATCAGCGTCGTGGCAAAGCCCTGAACCGGACCGTTACCGAAAATGAAGAGCACGATACCGGTGATGATCGTCGTCAGGTTACCGTCGATGATCGCCGAGTAGGCCTTCGAGAAACCGTCCTTGATAGCCAGCGAGAGGCCCTTGCCACCGCGGAGCTCCTCCTTGATGCGCTCGTAGATAATGACGTTGGCATCGACGGCCATACCCATCGTCAGCACGATACCCGCAATACCCGGAAGGGTCAGCACGGCACCGAACGAGACAAGCACGCCCATCAGCAGGAAGACGTTGAAGAGCAGGGCGATATCGGACATCCAACCGGCCGTCTTGTAGAACAGGCCCATGTAGAGGAGCACCAGGATGAAGGCGATCACGAACGAGAGCATACCGGCGTTAATCGACTCCTGGCCCAGCGACGGACCTACGACCGTATCCTGGATGATCTTGGCCGGAGCGGGGACCTTACCCGAGTTGAGCACGTTGGCCAGGTCCTTGGCCTCCTGGATCGTAAAGTCACCCGTGATCGACGACTGACCCTTGTCGATCTTGCCGTTCACGCGGGGGGCCGAATAGACGTAACCGTCGAGAACGATGGCGATGCACTTGCCGACGTTCTCGCCCGTCAGGCGTGCCCACTCCTGCGTACCCTCGGCATTCATCGTCATCGAGACCTCGGCCGAAGCGCCGCGCTCGGCGTAACGCTCCACCGACTCCGTCACGACGCTGCCGTCGAGCGGGGCCTTGCCGTCGGGAGTCGAAACCTTGAGGGCATAGAGGAAGTAGCGGCCGTCGATGTGGTCGTCACCCTTGACACCCCACTTGAAGATGATGTCGGCCGGGAAGAGCTCGCGCACGGCGGGCTGTGCCAGGTAGGCGTTCACGGCAGCCATGTCGGCCTTGTAGGCGGCACCGATGGCGGCACCTCCGGCATACGAGGGATCGAGCACGGCGAAGAGCGGATTCTCGGCCCGGTCGAAGTTGTCCGTGCGGGCGGCATCGGCCTCGGCGGCGGGAGCGGGCTCGTTGCCCAGCTCGGCGATCAGGCCGCCCGTCGTATCGGCCGGCTCGGCAGCGGCAGCCTCATCCCCGGCAGCACCCTCCTCGGCGGCGGGAGCAGTCTCCATCTCCGACTTCAGCAGCTTGTCGGCTGCAGCCAGAGCGGGAAGAACCTCGCGGGCGTCGTAGGTCGTCCAGAATTCGAGCGAAGCGGTTCCCTGCAACAGATCGCGGACACGCTGCGGCTCCTTCACACCCGGGAGCTCGACCAGAATGCGGTGCGAGTTCGGCAGGCGCATGATGTTGGGCTGCGTGACACCGAAGTGGTCGATACGGCTGCGAAGCACGTTGAACGAAGCGGCGATGGCAGCCTCGGTCTCCTTCTTCAGCAGGCGCTCGACGTCGGCGTTCGAGCTCTCGAGCGTGATGTCCGAGCGGTCGGGGCTGACGAACAGCTCGGCGAGCGGACGGCCGCCCGACAGGCGCTCGTAGGCCTTCACGAAGTCGCCGATGTAGTCGCTCGACGTACCCTGCTTAAGGGCCTCGTTGGCCTCGGCGATCGCCTCCTGGAAGGCCGGATCGTTCTGGCTGTCACCGGCAAGAGCCTTGACGACATCCTCGACCTGAACCTCCAGCATGACGTTCATACCGCCCTTCAGGTCCAGACCCAGATTCAGCTCCTTCTCCTTGCACTCCTTGTAGGTGAACTTGCGGAATCCCATGTTGAAGACCGGCATGTTCTGGACCGAATCCAGATAGTGCTGTTCGGCACCGGCCTGCTCCTCGAGCGGGAACTGTGCGGCATACTCGGCCGCCTTTTTCTCTACGCTTCGTGTCTTGAACGTAAACGAGAGCTGATAAACGCACGCGAGCGCCAAAAGCACCGCGATGAGTTTAATGAAACCTTTGCTTTGCATTTGCGTGAAAAAAATTTGTTGTTATTTGTTTGTTTTGTTTGTAATTATCACGGTTACGCACAATAGCACGCAAAGATAGAAAAAAGATATTGAAAATAGCTATCCTCACCGAAAAAACTGTCATTTTGAGCCGATACGATCCGCTGTTCCGGGAGAGGGAAGGCCGCGAAACCGGGAAACGGCCGGCAACCGGGAAAGCGCAGCGGACCCGGGAAGGCGCGGCAGGATGCAGGCGGCAACGCTCCTGCCGCCCCGGGAAAAGGACTGCGGACCGGGAAATCTCGGCGGAAAAAAGCGGCGGGAAGGGCCGCAGCGTGCGAAAGGAGCCGATATTTTATTAAATTTGTATCCGTTTCAACCATCAATCAACCGAACCGCTATGATGAAAAAACTCTTCCTCCTCGGCTGTGCGCTCCTCTTCGCCGCCGGGTCCCGGGCCCAGACGGGCTATGTGCCGGCACCGGAAAACCTTGCCGCACGCCAGTCCTTCGCCGACGGCCGTTTCGGCATCTTCCTCCACTGGGGGCTCTATGCCATGCTCGGGCAGGGCGAATGGACCATGACCAACCTCGACCTCAACTACCGCGAGTACGAGAAGCTCGCCGGAGGGTTCTACCCCGCGAAATTCGACGCCCGGGCGTGGGTAACGGCATTCCGCGAGGCGGGCGCCCGCTACATCTGCTTTACGACGCGCCACCACGACGGATTCTCGATGTTCCACACCGGACAGTCGCCCTACAACATCGTCGATGCCACGCCCTTCGCCCGCGACGTGGTGAAGGAGCTGGCCGAAGAGTGCCACCGGCAGGGGCTGCGCGTACACTTCTACTACTCGCTCATCGACTGGTGGCGCGAGGATGCCCCCCGCGGCCGCACGGGCCTCGGCACGGGACGCCCGGCCGACAAGGAGGATGCAGACGCCTACTTCGACTTCATGAAGGCCCAGCTCACGGAGCTGCTCACGCAGTACGGCGAAGTGGGCGCCATCTGGTTCGACGGCGTGTGGGACCAGGACCGGAACCCCTCGTTCGACTGGCGCCTCGATGAGCTTTACAGCCTGATCCACCGGCTCCAGCCGGCATGTCTGATCGTGAACAACCACCACCTGACCCCCTTCGAGGGCGAGGACGTGCAGGCCTTCGAGCGCGATCTGCCCGGAGAGAACACCGCCGGGCTTTCGGGGCAGGCCATCAGCCGGCTCCCGCTCGAGACGTGCCAGACGATGAACGGCATGTGGGGCTACAAGATCACCGACCAGAACTACAAGTCGGTGGGGACACTCGTACAGTATCTGGTCGGGGCGGCCGGACGCGGCGCCAACCTGCTGCTCAACATCGGCCCGCAGCCCGACGGTGCGCTCCCGGCCGCAGCCGTGGAGCGGCTCGAGGGAATCGGAGAGTGGCTCCGCGCGAACGGAGAGACGGTCTACGGCACCGAGGCGGGCCCCGTTGCACCGCGAGACTGGGGCGTGACCACGCGCAAGGGCGACAAGGTCTATGTCCACGTGCTCAACTGGCCCGACGAGGAGCTCTTCGTTCCCGTGACGGGCGAAAAGGTCGTGCGGGCGGCACGCTTCGCCGACGGCGGCAGGCTCACGTTCCGGCAGGACGATGCCGGGGTGACCGTCCGACTGGGCGAACGCGACGCCGAGGCCCCCGACTTCATCGTGGAGCTGACGGTCAGATAGCAGGCGACAAACGGGTACGGGGTGCGGGTGTGACCCGGCCCCGGCACGTCGCCGGAGAACAAAAAAAGCGGAGGAGTGTTTCCACTCCCCCGCTTTTCGTTTCGGGATGCCGGCCCGCCGGCCCCCGGGGTTTTATCCGGTTACTTCACCTCCTCGAACTCCACGTCCTCGGGCTGCGAAGCTCCGTTGCCGCCGTTCGACTGGGCTCCCTGATTGCTCTGCTGCTGACCGGCGTTCTGCTGTGCGCCCTGGGCCTGCTGCTGTGCATAGATGTCCTGCGAAGCGGCCTGCCATGCGGCATTGAGCTCGGCGATGGCCGTGTCGATGGCTGCCACGTCGGCATTCTTGTGCGCCTCCTTGAGCTTGCCCAGAGCCGACTCGATGGCTGCCTTCTTGTCGGCAGGCAGCTTGTCGCCGTACTCCTTGAGCTGCTTCTCGGTGGCGAAGATGTTCGAGTCGGCGGCGTTGATCTTGTCGATACGCTCCTTCTCGGCCTTGTCCTTGGCCTCGTTGGCCTTCGCCTCGTCGCGCATGCGCTGGATCTCCTGCTCGGTAAGGCCCGACGAAGCCTCGATGCGGATCTTCTGCTCCTTGCCCGTACCCTTGTCCTTGGCCGAGACGTTCAGGATGCCGTTGGCGTCGATGTCGAACGTCACCTCGATCTGCGGCACGCCACGCGGAGCGGCCGGAATGCCGTCGAGGTGGAAGCGGCCGATCGACTTGTTGTCGCGGGCCAGCGGACGCTCGCCCTGGCAGACGTTGATCTCTACGGAAGGCTGGTTGTCGGCAGCCGTCGAGAAGACCTCCGACTTGCGCGTCGGGATGGTCGTGTTGGCGTCGATGAGCTTCGTCATCACACCGCCCAGCGTCTCGATACCGAGCGACAGCGGCGTCACGTCGAGCAGCAGCACGTCCTTCACCTCGCCCGTCAGCACACCGCCCTGGATGGCAGCACCGATAGCCACGACCTCATCGGGGTTCACCGACTTGTTGGGCGTCTTGCCGAAGAAGTCGGCGACGATCTTCTGGATGGCGGGGATACGCGTCGAACCGCCCACGAGGATCACCTCGTCGATCTGCGAGGCCTCGAGACCCGCGTCACGCAGCGCCAGCTTGCAGGGCTCGATCGTCTTGCGGATCAGGTGGTCGCACAACTGCTCGAACTTGGCGCGCGTCAGCGTCATGACAAGGTGCTGCGGAATGCCGTTCACGGGCATGATGTACGGGAGGTTGATCTCCGTCGTCGTCGAGGACGAGAGTTCGATCTTCGCCTTCTCGGCAGCCTCCTTCAGACGCTGCAGGGCCATCGGGTCCTCACGCAGGTCGATGCCGTGCTCGGCCTTGAAGGCCTCGGCCATGTAGTCGATCAGCACGTGGTCGAAATCATCGCCTCCGAGGTGCGTATCGCCATTGGTCGATTTTACCTCGAATACGCCGTCGCCCAGCTCGAGGATCGAGATATCGAACGTACCGCCACCGAGGTCATAGACGGCGATCTTCATGTCGTTCTGCTTCTTGTCCAGACCGTAGGCCAGTGCGGCGGCCGTAGGCTCGTTGATGATACGGCGAACCTTCAGGCCCGCGATCTCGCCCGCCTCCTTCGTAGCCTGACGCTGCGAATCGGAGAAGTAGGCAGGAACCGTGATCACCGCCTCGGTGACCTCCTGGCCCAGGTAATCCTCGGCCGTCTTCTTCATCTTCTGGAGAATGATAGCCGAAATCTCCTGCGGCGTGTAGAGCCGTCCGTCGATATCGACACGCGGCGTGTTGTTGTCGCCGCGGACGATCGAATAGGGCGCACGGGCGATGTCGGCCGTTACCTTGTCGTAGGTCTCACCCATGAAACGCTTGATCGAGAAGACCGTACGCTTGGGATTCGTAATTGCCTGACGCTTTGCGGGGTCTCCCACCTTGCGCTCGCCGTCGGCCGTAAATGCCACCACCGAAGGAGTCGTGCGGTGTCCCTCGGAGTTGGGGATCACAACCGGCTCGTTGCCTTCCATCACTGCCACGCAGGAGTTCGTCGTTCCCAGATCGATACCAATAATCTTTGCCATAATTGTACCTATTATTTAATTTGTTTTCAATTCACGTTCCGCATCCGTCCACCCGGGGATCCTGCTCCGCGTGCCGGATACGCCCCTACACCGAACAAAGGTTATACCAAACGGAATCGTCTGCCAATTTGTCAGACGGATGGCAGAAAGAGCGGGCGGCATGCCTCCTGTCACACGGCATTTTGGCAGGATTCGTCCGACGACGGCGTGCCAAGATGTGCGGGAGATGGCACCCCGGCATGCCGGCTGTCCCGTAAAATTGGTATGAATTTCCGGAATCCGCATCTTTCGAAAATACCTAAAATTTGGTATTTTTGCACAAACGTCAAACCTCTCCGCACATGCTTCGCAAGATCAGAATCACCCTTGCCGTCATCTGTTTCGCGCTCATCACGCTGCTGCTGCTCGACTTTACGGGGACGCTCCACACCTGGTTCGGATGGCTCGCCCGAATCCAGTTCCTGCCTGCCGTGCTGGCGCTCAACGTCGCCGTCGTCGTCTCTCTGGTGGTGTTCACGCTCCTCCTGGGGCGCGTCTACTGTTCGGTCATCTGCCCGCTGGGGGTTTTCCAGGACATCGTCTCGTGGTTGAGCGGCCGCCGCAGGAAGTACCGCTACCGCTTCTCCTACTCGCCGGCCAAACGGTGGCTGCGCATCGCCGTGCTGGTGCTCTTCGTGGCGGCAATCGCCGCAGGCATCGGCTCGCTGGTCGCCCTGCTGGCACCCTACAGCGCCTACGGGCGGATCGCCGCAAACCTCTTCGCCCCGATCTACCGCTGGGGCAACAACCTGCTGGCCTACTTCGCCGAGCGGGCCGACAGCTACGCCTTCTACCAGACCGACGTGTGGCTGAAGAGCCTCCCGACGCTGCTCGTCGCCGCCGCGACGTTCATCGTGCTCGTCGTGCTGGCCTGGCGCGGCGGACGTACCTACTGCAACACGATCTGCCCGGTGGGCACCATACTCGGCGCCCTGGCCCGCTACTCGCTCTTCCGCCCCGTGATCGACGAGCGGAAATGCAACTCCTGCTCGCTCTGCGCCCGAAAATGCAAGGCCTCGTGCATCGATTCGGCGCAACACCGGATCGACTACTCGCGCTGCGTGGCCTGCATGGACTGCATCGACACCTGCAGGCACGGGGCCATCTCCTACCGACTCCGGGAGCTGCGCCCGAAGCAGGACGAAACGGAAAGGAGGGGCGGGAAGGCGGCCGCAGCGCATGCGGAGGCTCCGGCCGATCCCGCACGCCGCAGGTTCCTGACCGGCGCCGGGCTGCTGCTCGGAAGCGCCGCCCTGCACGCGCAGGAGAAGAAGGTGGACGGCGGCCTGGCCGTGATCCTCGACAAGAAGGTGCCGGCACGCCATACGCCGATCGTGCCGCCGGGCGCCGTCAGCCTGCGCCACATGGCCGCCCACTGCACGGGGTGCCAGCTCTGCGTCTCCTCGTGCCCGAACGGCGTGCTGCGCCCTTCGTCGGGACTGATGACCCTCATGCAGCCCGAATCCTCCTACGAACGCGGCTACTGCCGCCCGGAGTGCGTCGTCTGCTCGGAGGTCTGTCCCGCAGGCGCCATCCTGAAGATCACGCCCGCCGAGAAGTCGGCCATACAGGTCGGGCGCGCCGTCTGGGTGCGTGACAACTGTGTGCCGCTCACCGACGGCGTGGCATGCGGCAACTGCGCACGGCACTGTCCGACGGGTGCCATCACGATGGTGCCCTCGGACCCCGAACGCGCGGACAGTCCGAAGATCCCCGCCATCAACGAAGAGCGCTGCATCGGATGCGGAGCCTGCGAGAACCTCTGCCCCGCCCGGCCGTTCAGCGCCATCTACGTCGAGGGGTATACCTATCACCGAACGATCTAACACCTCCATTCCATGGACAACCAGAAGAAAAAAGCCATCGACCGCCGCGAATTCCTCAAACGGCTCGGCACAGGGACCGCCCTCGCATCGGCCGCCGCCCTGACGGGTTGCGCCCCGAAGGCGGGTCGGCAGGACACCCCGCAACAAGCCGGAGGAGGCATGACCTACAGGACCAACCCCACGACGGGCGACCGCGTCTCGCTGCTCGGATTCGGCATGATGCGCCTGCCGTCGGTACGCCGCAACGACACCGAGGAGATCGACCAGCAGCAGGTAAACGAGCTTGTGGACTACGCCATCGCCCACGGGGTCAATTACTTCGATACGTCGCCCGCCTACTGCCGCGGATTCTCCGAGCGGGCCACGGGAACGGCGCTTGCCCGCTATCCGCGCCAGAGCTACTACATCGCCACCAAACTGTCGAACTTCTCGCCCGCAACGTGGAGCCGCGAAGCCTCGATGGAGATGTACCGCAACTCGTTCCGCGAACTCCGGACCGACTACATCGACTACCTGCTGCTGCACGGCATCGGCATGGGCAGCGACGGCATGAAGGAGTTTGAAGCCCGCTACATCGACAACGGCATGCTCGATTTCCTGCTGGCCGAGCGCGAGGCCGGGCGTATCCGCAACCTCGGGTTCTCCTACCACGGCGACATCCGCGTGTTCGACCGCATGCTCTCCGAACACGATCGCTACAAGTGGGATTTCGTGCAGATCCAGCTCAACTACCTCGACTGGCGCTACGCCAAGCAGATCAACGAGCGGAACACCAATGCCGAGTACCTCTACGGCGAGCTGGAGAAACGCGGCATCCCGGCCGTCATCATGGAACCGCTGCTGGGCGGGCGCCTCTCGAACGTGCCCAACAACATCGTGGCGCGCCTCAAGCAGCGCGAACCCGAACGGAGCATCGCCTCGTGGGCCTTCCGTTTTGCGGGGTCGTTCCCCGGGGTGCTGACCGTGCTGAGCGGCATGACCCGCATGGAGCACCTGCAGGACAACCTCGCCACCTACTGCCCGCTCGACGCGCTCACGGACGAGGAGTTCGCCTTCCTGCAGCAGACCGCCGACCTGATGATGCAGTTCGACACGATCCCCTGCAACGACTGTAAATACTGCATGCCCTGCCCCTACGGGCTCGACATCCCGGCCATCCTGCTCCACTACAACAAGTGCCTCAACGAGGGCAATATCGCCGACAACGTGCAGGACGAGAACTACCGCAAGGCCCGGCGCGCCTATCTCGTAGGCTACGACCGCAGCGTACCCCGCCTGCGGCAGGCCGACCACTGCATCGGCTGCAACCAGTGCTCGCCCCACTGCCCGCAGGGGATCGACATCCCCCGCGAGCTGCACCGGATCAGCGACTATGTCGAACGACTCAGACGCAACAAGCCATGATCGGAGAGCTGGTACGCACACTCCGCGAAGGGGGACATACGCTTGTCGTGGCCAACGGGGCGCAGATCCGCACGTTCGACCGCCGGGGCGTGGCCGACCTCCATACACTGCTGACCGACGGCGGGGAGTTCCTGCACGGCGCCACGGTGGCCGACAAGGTCGTGGGGAAGGCCGCGGCGGCACTCATGCTGCTGGGCGGCGTCAGCGAAATGCACACGGAGGTCATCAGCCGGCCGGCACTCGACCTCCTTGCGGGAAGCGGCATGCGGGTCGGCTACGAGGTCGAGGTGCCCCATGTCATCAACCGGGACAGGACGGGCTGGTGCCCGCTCGAGATACGCTGCCGCGACTGCCGGACCGCCCGGGAATGCCTCGAGCGGATCGAGGAGTTCCTGCAGCAGCAACAGATCGGAACAACGAACGAATCAAAGTAAATATCCATGCAAACACACACTGCAGAATCCGTCCCGGTCAGGCTCCACTCGCTGACCTACGGAGAGACCAAGACTTATCTGTTCGCGGCGCTGTTCATCGCCGGAAACATCCTCCTGCCGCAACTGTGCCACCTCGCACCGCTCGGGGGTGTCCGCTGGCTGCCGATCTACTTCTTCACGCTCGTCGGCGCCTGCAAATACGGCTGGCGCGTCGGGCTGCTCACGGCCCTTCTTTCGCCGCTGATCAACTCCGCGCTCTTCGGGATGCCGGCCGCCGCGGCACTGCCCCCGATTCTGGCGAAATCGCTTCTGTTGGCCGGAGCGGCCGGATACGCCGCCGCACGCTTCCGCAAGGCCTCGCTCGCGGTGCTGGCCGCCGTCATAGTGGCCTACCAGGCAGCAGGAACGCTCTTCGAATGGGCGTGGGTCGGCGATCTGCAAACGGCACTGCAGGATTTCCGAATCGGAGTTCCGGGCATGCTGCTGCAGCTCTTCGGAGGCTGGCTGGTCATCAACCGCCTGATCCGCAGGTAAACGGCAGGTAAGGCGAGCCTCTGCCTCATATCTCCGCCGCGGCCTATGGAAGGCCGCGGCGGATCCGTTTCGGGAGGCAGCAAGCGAAAAAGCAGAGATGAACGGAAAGGAGCCGGAAGACTCCGGGGATTCAGAAAGGGCACGAAAAACCGGAATCCCGCCACGAAAAAAACCGGAACCCCGCAAGGAGTTCCGGCCTATCCGGCTGTGGCGCCGGACCATCCGTATTTTGATCGATCGAGCTATTGCTCGCTCAGGATACGCATCGCAACGTCGAGAATCGTCGTATCGTCCAAGGTAACGACACCGCCGTCCGGTCCCGGTTCGAAGTGCACACCGACACACTCTTTGGCCTCGTGCTTGCCCCCGAAGTAGTTACGCACAGTCTCTACATCGATTCCCAATTCATCTGCAATGCGTTGCGAGCTGCCGCTCGGCAGCCGGTCCTTGATACGACGCAACTCGTTAAATGTGATAATCATATCCGTCGAATTTTAGGTGTGATAGTTCTGTACTACTAAATTAATACAATTTTGTTAAATTACAAAATTTCCGCAGGAAAAAGTACCCGAAAAAAGGGTCGGAAGAGAGGGTGCAGGCCTGGCACGAAACCGGACCGCAGCAGGCTCCGCCCACAGAACGGAGCAAAAAACGGACCAGCGGTCGGCAACGCAGGAGATCGGTCCGCCGGACGGCAAAAAAACGGGGAGACCCGGTTGAGGTCTCCCCGTTTCTGGTGACGGATTCCGCACAAAGCCCCCCATCCGGCCGGGCGCATGCGACGGGATCAATCCTCCTCGGGCTCGATGTAGATCTCGAAGATCAGCGGCGTATAGGGCAGGATCTCGGTATTGACGGTCGTCGTGGTCTCGGAGGTATCCTCGTAACCGCTTCCATAGCCGTAACCGTAGCCGTAGCCGTAACTGTAATAGGGATCGTAATAGCCGCCGTAGTAACCGCCGTAATAACCGCCGTAATAGGGATTGTAGTAACCGCTGTTACCGTAGAGGCTGTTGTAGTAGTACATCATGTTGAGGTAGTCGAGGTAGTTGGACGAGTAACCGCTCGACTCGGTAGTCGATCCGCCCGTCTTGCCCGTCGATCCGTAGGCGTTCGTCGAGGTCGTGACCAGCGCGGCCCACTGCCCGTACTGGAGTTTCGGAACGCCATAGTACCATGCCGTGATCATCGAGTGCTCCTCGGGCGTATAGGAGAGCGCCTCTCCCTCCGAGGCGACCTCGCCGTAGATCAGCTCCTTCACCTCGTCGATGTTCGTGTCGAAGATGAAACCGTCGAGGAAACGGCCGATATACCAGATCTTGGCCGTACCGTCCAGCTGCACCGAATCGGCCTTCAGCTCCTTGATCCCCGGATAGGGATTCTCCTCGTCGGGATGGAACCGCTTGACCAGCGCCTCGTTGATCTTCGCCTCGAGAGCCGCCATCGAACCCTCATTGACATAGGGCTCGAAACCGACGGCATAGGGGTTCGGGAATTTCAGCGCCGTCTGCGGGTCGGCCGGGTTGAAACGGTAGTTCACGTAGACCTGCGGGATCGTATCGTTGGCGCTCACCCACTGCTCGGCCACGTTGTAGGGATGGTCGGGGTCCTCGGGATCCGTCGGCAGGGGCTTGCTCTCGGCATCCTTCGTCTCCTCCTCCTTGGCATACTTTCGCAGGCCGCCGTTGGCCGCGCAATAGTCGTCCACGTCGCGGCCCTCGCGCTCGAGCGGGTTCTTGATCGTATCGAGGATCGTAAGCTCCATGATGTAGGGATGGTTGTCGTCGAGCGAGAACTGGCCCTCATATCCGCCGCTGCCGACCGTAAGGCTTCCGGACACGCGCGACGGAAGGTAGAGGCGGATCTTGTCGCCCTCACGCAGCTGGTACTCCGTGGAGATTCCCTTGCCGGCGGCATACTCCTCGTCGAGCTTGAGCGTATTGAGCATCGCCAGCGTCGTACCGTCGGACACTCCGGCCGTCAGGGCGTTGCAATAACGGAAATAGGGCACGTAGTGGGTGTATTTCGTGAAGGTGCCGACCTGATGGGCCCGTGCGGCGTTGCGCGTGACGATGATGTTGCCCGCAAGGTCGCGGCCCGTGAAATCGAAAGTCACCCAGCAGGCCGTGTCGCTGATCGGTTTCACATCGTCCGAGGCTCCCGAAGCCTCGAGCACATCGACGTAGTAGCCGCCGTTGTCCTGGAGGTTCTTCACCAGATCGGGGTGATTCTGGGTCATCCACGCCTCGAGGGCCATATCCTCGAACTTGTCGAACGATTCGGATTCCTCCTTGGCGCAGGATGCGAACAATACGGCTCCGACGGCGGAGAAATACAGAAAACGTGTGAGCAATTTCATATGTTTCATCAAATACTGTTTCGTGTCAGGTCCATTTCGGCGGCATCGTCACTCGACCGCATCGACCGTAAAGAACCACGCCAGGGGGCTCTCACGTGCGATTGTCGAGAAATTCGTGTCGCCATAGGCCATGTTGTAGGTCATGTAGGCCTCCACCTCGTCGCCCTGGCGGCAACCCAATAACGCAAGGCGCAGGCCTTTTATTATGTTTCCGCTGCGCATGTCGATCTGAAGCGGCTCGAAGGACCAGGCCCCCGAGGTCAGCCCCATCTCCTCATAGGCACTCTTCAGCAGGGGGTCGTTCGAATAGAACGGGAAGGTGCTGTCGGTGATGTTCGCAAAATTGAAGACATAGGCGCGGAAGGTGATCGTCACTTTCGACGAGGCCGTCACCTCCGTCCGCCCGGGCCGGGCCGGATCGTAGTAATTATCGATGTAGCGGTAGACGGTATTCCCCAACGTCGTGTAGAACGCCTGCTGGCTCTCGGTATCGACCTCCGATTCGTCCACAAGCGTCGGCGAATGGGTCGCGGTCAGGTACGAGACGATGCGTTCGCGCTGCTGCGGAAGCGTCTCCTCCTCTTCGGAGCAGGCGCCGCAGAGCACAAGCGGCAGGGCAAGCAGGATGGCGGACAATCTTTTCATCGGGCTATATATCGTGCAAATTTACAAAAACAATCCGATTTACACACAACAAACGGAAAAAATTGCCCGGTTCGTACGGCGACAGGGAGAAAAAAAGCGAAACGCCCGGCAGCAGGAAGGCGGGCGAGCAGCCGGCAGGCAAAGAAAGCCGGCAGCAAAGAAGCGGACCGGATCGGCCGCAGGGCAAGATACGGAGCGTGGTACGGAGCAGCGGCAACCGGCCCGACGGCGCGGGTCAGCGGCGGCGCAGATAGTCGCGGCGAGGGCTCTTGAGCCGCTGCAGCCGACGCTGTTTCAATCCGTAGGCGACCAGAGCCACGACCAGGGCCGCGACGCAAAGTCCCGCGAGCAACAGGAGAAAACCGACAGGAATACCTTCCATAGACAAACGGATTCTGTTTTCGCCCGGACCCGAGGTTCGGGTGCGGGCCGGAGAGGAGATTTGCAAAAACCTTGCCGGAAACGAATGCTCCGACAGCCATCCGTCCGCCGGAAACTACAGAAAAGGGCCGAAGTGCGGTACGGAAGGTCCGCCTGGCGGAATCAGAGCCGCTTGAGGGCCATGCGGATCAGCTCCTCGACCGAGGCCGAAGGCTCCTCGCGCACCACGGCGCGCAACACCTTTTCGGCTGCCGTGCGGGCGAAGCCGAGCATAACCAGCGCCTCGAGCGCCTCGTCCACCACCCCGCCGTCGGGAGCCGCGGCCGGAGTGCCTTCGTCGGCGCCCAGCGTGGCGAGCTTGCCGCTCAGCTCGACGATGATCTTCTGCGCCGTCTTGAGCCCGAGGCCCTTGACGTTTTTCAGCAGCACGGCATTACCCGCCGAGATGATGCCCTGCAGTTCGCGGGGCGAGTAGGTAGAGAGGATCATCCGCGCCGTATTGCCCCCGACGCCCGACACGCTGACAAGCAGCCGGAACAGCTCGCGCTCGGTCTTGGTCGCAAACCCGTAGAGCAGCTGCGCATCCTCGCGCACGACGTAGTGCACGAAGAGTTTGGCCGTCTGGGCATGCTCGATCGCCGAGAAGGTTTCGAGCGAGATGTGGAGGTAATAACCGACGCCCCCGACATCGAGAACGGCATGTGTGGGAGCGGCTTCGGCAACGGTGCCGCGGATGTATTCGTACATAAAATCCAAATTTTAGACGCAGACGGGCAAAAGTAAAGAATTTTTTCTACCTTTGTGTTCCAAATGACGGAATAAATAACCAAAACCCAATCGAACAATATGAAAAAATTTTTCTTCCCGGTGCTGGCTGCGGCCCTTGTACTGACCGCCTGCGGCACGAAAACGACGGAGACGTCGGCCGAGGCGGCAGCAACGGAGACCGCAACGGCGCAGCAGGTCGGAACGGGCGACATCGCCTACGTTCAGGTGGAGGCCGTGCTGGCTCAGTGCGATCTGTTCCTGACCGAGGGCAAGGCCCTGCAGGAGAAGACCGAAAAGGCACAGAAGAGCTGGGCGCAGCGTGAGCAGAACCTCCAGGCCGAGGCCGCACAGCTGCAGGAGAAATACCAGAAGGGGCTCATCACCACGCGCGACGCCCAGGCCACGCAGGAGAGCATCCAGAAGCGGGTGGCTTCCTACCAGGCCAACGCACAGAAGGAGGCCCAGTCGCTCGACGAGGAGAACTACGTGTTCACCAACCGCGCACAGGACCTGCTCCACCGCGCCGTGCAGGAGATCAACGCCGACAAGCGCTACAAGCTGATCGTGAACGCCTCGGCGCTCATCGACGCCGACACGACGCTCGACATCACGGCCGCCGTGCTGGCGAAGGTCAATGAGCTCTACGCCGCCGACAAGAAGGCCGAGGGCAAGAAATAGTCCCGGCACAAAACAGACACATCCGGCTTCCGCCCGCAAGTGGAAGCCGGTATTTTTTTATGCCCCGCAGTTTTTTTATCTGACCGGAATTAGTACCTTTGCGGGAAAAGTGTCATTCCGCTAATTCATAGAAGGCAATGGGATTCGTTCCGTTCACATTCATCGACCTGATCGACATCATTTTGGTGGCCGCAATCATGTATTGGATCTACCGCATGACCAAGGGCACCAACGCACCCTATATCCTCTCGGGCATCATCGCCGTATACCTGCTGTGGGTGGTCGTGCGCGCGCTCAACATGGAGCTGCTGTCGAGCATCCTCGGGCAGCTCATCTCGGTGGGCGCCATCGCGCTGATCATCGTCTTCCAGCCCGAACTGCGGCGTTTCCTGCAGATGATCGGCATGCGGCAGAAGCATTTCAACTTCATTACGCGGATCTTCTCGTCGGGCGACGACGAGGTGCAGACGAACATCATTCCGATCGTCACGGCCTGCCGCGAAATGTCCGAAACCAAGACCGGAGCACTGATCGTCATCGGGCAGCGGAGCGACCTGCGGCTGATCGCCGAGGGCGGCATCGCACTGGACGCCAAAGTCTCGACACCGCTCCTCGAGAACATCTTCTTCAAGAACGCCCCGCTGCACGACGGCGCCGTGCTGATCGAAGGCGACCGGATCGTCGCGGCGAAGTGCATCCTGCCCGTCACGCAGAGCGCGGTGCCGAAATCCTACGGGACCCGCCACCGCGCGGCCATCGGCATGAGCGAGATCTCGGACGCCATCATCCTCGTCGTATCGGAGGAGACGGGAGGCATCTCGATCACGCAGAACGGCGAGATCCACCGGGATATTGACCCGAGCCACCTGCAGCAGATCCTGCAGCGCTATCTGACGGTCAATTCGCGTCACTCGGGCAAGGAGGTGGTCGAATAGCGGTCCGGGCGGGCGGACAGCCGCAGGGGACGCATTGTACGCAAGAAGCCGGCATCCTTCAGGATGCCGGCTTCTTTCATTTTCGCAACGGCGCCGCGGCAGGCCGGAGCAAGTCGAGGGTCGGGGCACAGGTCAAGGGTCGGGGCGGATCAAGGGAGCTTTGTCGGAAGGAGAAAAACGCGGCGACAGTCAAGGCAGGGACGGCCGAAGAGACTGCCGGCCAAGGCGACAGGTAAAATAAACTGCGCAAGGGCTGCGACTCAAAATGGCGGCACAAAAAAGCGGCAGTCAAAGCAGGGACGGCCAAAGAGATGGGGCGGCCGGAAGAGATGGGGCGGCCGGAAGAGATGGGGCGGCCGGAAGAGATGGGGCGGTAGCGGCGAAGGCAGAGGCAAAAAAATCCGTCTCCACTGCGTGCGAGACGGATTTTTCAATCGCGATTCATTGCCGAACGAAAGCCGGCACTCGAGTACTCCGGATCCAGCGTCCTCTCCCCTCCCCCGGTACGGATGCTCACCGCAGTCCGAACGATCGCCCCGTTCCGAATCTGCCATGTCCGGCCCAAGAATTCGAGAACTCGCGACTCTTGAGGAGGGTTCTTGAGGTGACCTGTCCCGACGTTTCAGCACGACCGGCGTGTACCCACCCCGGTCCGGAGGTCACCGAACGCTACTCGGCAGCAGCCTCACCGGCAGCAGGTGCTGCGGCCTCGTCGGCGGCGGGAGCCTCACTGCCCTCGGCTGCCGGAATCTCGGCCTGCGGCATGGCACCGGTGCTCTCGGCATCGAGCACACGCTCCTGCAGGGCCTTGGCGTCCTTCGAGATCTCGGCGTTGCTCTCGGCAACCAGGCCCTTGTCCATGGCCAGCGTGGCCACGAGGCTCAGGACCAGGATGGCGATGGACATCGTCCACGTGAACTTCTCCAGGAAATTCGTCGTTTCACGCACGCCCATCACCTGGTTCGAGGCGCCGAAGTTGGCGGCCATGCCGCTCTTGGGGTTCTGCACCAATACGGCAAGGATGATCAGAACGCTTGCTACGAGTATCAGGGCAATGCAAATCGTGTATAACATATTGCTTTGAATTTAATTATTGTTTTTCGGTTTTGCGAATTAACTCGGCAAAGTAAACACTTTTTTCGGGATTTAGCAAACTTAATTTGCGATAAATCGCTGCCGCTTTGTCCCGAAGGCCCTGGGAAAGATAGATTTCGGCCAACTCCTCGCTGACGACCTCGTCCTCCTCGTCCAGATCGGGCTCCGTGCGGACCTCCTCTTCGGGCGCATGTTCGTCGGCCACGATGCGCAGGTCCTCCTCGCGCAGGAAGCGGTCGATCACCTCCTCGGAGGTCAGGCGCACCAACGCCCCGGCATCGATGCGTCCGAGGCGCAGCGAACTCTCCTCGCGCCACGGAGCCGCCACCGACAGGACCGCATCGGGTGCTCCCGAGCACTGCTCCAAAAGGATCCGCACCGGCGCGAACCACCCGAAACGGGCGGCAAAACCGCGGATCGCCTCGTCAGAGGGCTTCGGTGCCGACTCCGGCGAGGACAGGTACAACTTCAGGGACTCCAGCTCCGTCATCGGTCTACCAGTTGGAGGCCGAAGCCTGGAATATGTCGGTCACCAGCTGATCGACGATCTCGGGGATCAGCGTGCTCTCGGCCTCGGTCAGCAGCAGCGACGAGTCGTAGTCCTCGAACGCGGAGAAGGTCTTGGTCCACGAGGCCTTCTCGTCGAGCGCATTCGTGAAGCGGACCTTCACGGTGATCGTCAGCCGGTTCAGCAGGGCGTACTCCTCACTCGACACGGACGAGGTAGTCGAGGTGTAGTTGGTGATCTCGCCCTCGAAGGCGAAGTCGCCGCCCTCGTCCACCTGTGCCAGGCGCGTGCGGCGCGAGAAGATATCGACCAGTGCATCGGTCAGCGTCGAGCTGAGGATCGGCGACACCATCGTCGCGTTGTTGGGGAAATAGGCCACCGAGAAGGTCTTGGCATCGGGCGGAATCGAAGCGCCCGAGAACGAATACTTGATGGCCACGCCGCACCCGGTCAGCAGGGCGACGCAGAGGGTTGTCAATAGGATGATTCGTGTCTTCATGGTTTCAATTTTCGGCAATGCCCAGCTCCTTGATCTTGCGATAGAGCGTACGTTCGGACATGAACAACTCGGCGGCGGCCTCGCGGCGGCGTCCGTTGTTGCGGCGCAGGGCGCGGATGATCTGTTCACGCTGCATGTCGGCCTTGGTCTTCTCGCGCGGCGGCTCGTCGGTCACCTCCTCGCTCTCGGCGAAGACCGAAGGCTGGACCGCCTCGGAAGGGGCCGCAGCCGAGACATACGAGGCACTCTGCGTCGTCGTCGGCAGCAGGCCGCGGATGTCGCGCGGCGGTTCGGGATGCCGCACCGCGCCCTGCATCAGTTCGGAGATCATCCGCTTCAGTTCGTTGATGTCGGCACGCATGTCGAACAACACCTTATATAAAAGTTCCCGCTCGGTGGACATCTCCCCCGCGTCCATGCGCCCCGACGGCGCCATGGGGGCCGGGGCCCCGGCCTCCTGCACGGGAAGGTACTTGGCCAGCACCTCGGCAGTGATGACCCGGGCCGGCTCGATGGCCGAGATCTGTTCGGCGACGTTCTTCAACTGGCGGATGTTGCCCCGCCAGTAGTAGTGCATGAGCATCTGCCGCGCACTGTCGTCGAGCGTCACGGCCGGCATGCGGTACTGCACGGCCACATCGGAGGCGAACTTGCGGAACAGCAGCGGGATGTCCTCGGGCCGCTCACGCAGCGACGGCACGCTGATGGGGACCGTACCCAGGCGGTAGTAGAGGTCTTCGCGGAAGCGGCCCTGGGCGATGGCCTCCTGCAGATTGACGTTCGTGGCAGCCACGACGCGGACGTTGGTCTTCTGGACCTTCGACGATCCGACGCGGATGAACTCGCCCGTCTGCAGCACACGCAACAACCGCGCCTGGGTCGGATGCGGCAGTTCGGCCACCTCGTCGAGGAAGATCGTGCCGCCGTCGGCCTCCTCGAAATAGCCCTTGCGGGCCTCGGTGGCGCCTGTAAAGGCCCCCTTCTCGTGGCCGAAAAGCTCGGAATCGATGGTTCCCTCGGGTATGGCCGCACAATTGACGGCAATGTACTTGTTGTGCTTGCGCGACGAATAGGCGTGAATGACCTGCGGAAAAAACTCCTTGCCCACACCGCTCTCGCCCGTGACGAGGACCGTCAGGTCCGTCGGCGCCACACGCAAGGCAACCTCCAGCGCCCGGTCCAGAAGTTCCGAGGTTCCGATGATGCCGAAGCGCTGTTTAACACTTGTTATTTCTGTCATGGTTCAGGTCGTAAAGTCGATACGAAGGGCCGCATCGCCGGTCAGGCGCGCAGGCGGAGCGGGTCCGGAGCCTCAAAACCGAGGCAGGCCGTCCCGTCGGCCGATGTCTGCTCCCCGGCGGCTGCCTCGCCGCCCTCGGCCGGTGCATCGGCCGGATCGGTATAGTCCATCCACTCCGTCTCGGCCGCCTGTTCACGCGCCTCGCGCCAATAGCCGTAGAGGATAGCCGCTACGGCCAGCGCCGCAGCGATGATGGCGATCCAGATGAAGCGGTCGCCGCGCCGGCGGGGAACACGGTTCACGTAGGTGTAGGCATCGGTATTCTTCGGCGGCTTGCCGTAGCGCAACCCGCGGACCGAGGGATCGGGATTCATCTTCGCCGAAGGCGAGACATGCGGCTCGGTGAAGGCGCTCTTCATCGTCTCGGCCATGCGTCCGGCATCAAACTGCGGACGGCGCGACGGGTCCCGCTCCTCGCCCGGCTCCCCGCCCGTTCCCGCGGCAGCCTCCCCGCCGTCGTGCGAAGCGGCAGAGGTTCCGGCGGACTCCCCGGCAGCGGCCGGCTCCGTGGCAGCGGCCGGAACAGCCGGACGCGGGTCATAGGTAAAGGCGATCGTTCCGTTCGCCCCGCCCTTCATCTCTCCCAGACCGGGCAGCGGGCACACCAGGCCGTGCTCGACGGCATGGCGCACCTCGAAGACGAAGCGGTCGATCTCGCCGGCGGCCTCCAACTCGTTGAGCCCACGGGCGCAAAGCAGCCCGCGCAGCACGCCGTCGTCGCGTTTGAGCAGTTCGGAAAAGAGCACCGCACGGCCGGGCTCCTTGACGATGAAGGCACCCAGCTGAGGGATAACGAGACGTTTGTGCGTCTCGAGATATTGCGTTATGACAGGTATCAGCACAGTCTAAATTTCCTTGTTTTGTCAGGGTTCAAAATTACCGTTTTTCGCAGAAACGTCCAAATATTCGGCTTCCAAAAATCGTCCCGCCGCCAGCTTCCGCCGCCGCGGCGCCCCCTCCGCACCGCCGGCCGGAGAGGCAACGGCACGGGATGCCATGTCCGGGTCGGCAGGCGGGAAAAGGTTCGGAGCAGGCCGCAAAGGCGGCGCAACAGGGCCCAAAACACGCGGAATGGTAAAATTTAACGAAAATATCGCGGCAAAGAGTTGGTTATACGAAAAATATTCGCCTACTTTGCATCCCGAAAATCCGGAAAATCCGACCGAGCTACTTTCGCCCGTTTCCGACCATGTAGCGAAGCCGGATTCCCGAAACCCACACGAACGAGCCATGAAAGACAAGTACATTGACCTGATCGAACAGTCGTTCGATTTCCCGCAGGACGAGTTCTCGGTCGAGGACAACGAGCTGCACTTCCACGACATTCCGCTCATGGAACTGATCAAGCAGTACGGCACGCCGCTCAAGATCACCTACCTGCCCAAGATCTCGCAACAGATCAACCGAGCCAAGCGCATGTTCAACGTGGCGATGGCCAAGGTCGATTACAAGGGCTCGTACAACTACTGCTACTGCACCAAGTCGAGCCACTTCTCGTTCGTGCTCGAGGAGGCGATGAAGAACGACATCCATCTCGAGACCTCGTCGGCCTACGACATCCACATCATCAACGCCCTCTACGACGGAGGCATCATCGACAAGGACCGCTACATCATCTGCAACGGATTCAAGCGCCCGCAGTATGTCGAGAACATCGCCCAGCTCGTAAACGACGGATTCACCAACACCATCCCCGTACTGGACAACAAGGAGGAGCTCGACCTGTTCGAGGACGCCTTCACCAAGAAGTGCAAGGTCGGCATCCGCATCGCCTGCGAGGAGGAGCCCAAGTTCGAGTTCTACACCTCGCGCCTCGGCATCCGCTACAACGACATCGTCGAGTTCTACAAGGCCAAGCTCAAGAACAGCAAGAAGTTCCAGCTCAAGATGCTCCACTTCTTCATCAACACCGGAATCAAGGACACGGCCTACTACTGGAACGAGCTCTCGAAGTGCATGAACGTCTACTGCGAGCTGAAAACCATCTGCCCCGAGCTCGACAGCCTCAACATCGGCGGCGGATTCCCCATCAAGAACTCGCTCAACTTCGAAT
>OLZE01000273.1_pt1 | contig 39296 bp, 30 predicted proteins | sample 1674091 | NCBI WGS metagenome assembly OLZE01 (sample SAMEA103958143, study PRJEB25191) | human gut metagenome | biome: human-associated habitat [ENVO:00009003]; feature: intestine environment [ENVO:2100002]; material: feces | place: Germany | collected 2013/2015
AGTGCCGCGCCATCTCGATCGACTACGGCATCATGGAAAAGGCCGACAACGTCTACGTGCGCTGCGGGGAGTTCGGCTGGAGCGACGTGGGCACCTGGGGCTCGGTCTACCAGCACTCGCGCAAGGACCGCTACGCCAACGCCGCACCCGCCGAGGGGTGCTACCTCTACGACACGCGCTCGTCGATCGTCTCGCTGCCTGCGGGCAAGATCGCCGTCATCAGCGGCCTGAAGGAGTACATCGTCGTCGATACGGACGACGTGCTGATGGTCTGCCCCCGCTCCGAGGAGCAGAATATCAAGAAGTTCATCGACGAAGTGAAGTTCCACAATGGCGACAAGCATATCTGACCTCTACGCGCTTTTCCGCCGCCACCCGCACGTCTCGACCGACACGCGCCGCATCGAGCCCGGGTCGATCTTCTTCGCGCTGCGCGGCGCCACGTTCGACGGCAACCGCTTCGTGAACGAGGCCCTTGCCAAGGGGGCCGCATGGGCCGTCGCCGACGACCCGGCGGCAGCGGGCACGGATGCACGGGTGCTCGTCGTCGATGACACGCTCCGCACCCTGCAGGAGCTGGCCCGCACCCACCGCCGCACGCTGGGCATCCCAATCCTCGCCATCGCAGGCAGCAACGGCAAGACCACGACCAAGGAGCTTACGAGCCGTGTGCTCGGCAGCCGCTTCGCCCTCCACGCCACCCGGGGCAACCTCAACAACCACATCGGCGTGCCGCTCACGCTGCTCGCCATGACTCCCGACACCGAATTCGGGATCGTCGAGATGGGAGCCAGCGCCTGCGGCGAGATCGCCGGTCTGGCCTCGATCGCCGAACCCGACTACGGCATCCTGACCAACATCGGACGCGCCCATCTCGAAGGCTTCGGCGGCCCGGAAGGGGTCCGGCGCGGCAAGGGGGAACTGTTCGACTACCTGGCCGCACATGGCGGACTGGCCTTCGTCCCCGAAGAAGACGCGATATTGGTGGCCATGGCCGCCGAACGTCCCTCGCTGTGCGTCGAGCGCTACTCGCGCACGCTGGCCGACAACATTCCGAGCCACCTCGAGGGCGAATACAACCGGTACAACATCGCCGCAGCGGCTGCCATCGGCCGCCATTTCGGTATCTCCGACGCCGACATCCGCCGCGCCGTGGCCGGCTACATCCCCGACAACAACCGCTCGCAGCGGACCGAGACCCGCCGCAACACACTCATCGTGGACTGCTACAACGCCAACCCGTCGAGCATGCGGGCCTCCGTGGCCAACTTCCTGAACGAGGGGCTCGGCAGCCGCACACGGCGGCTGCTGATCTTGGGCGACATGCTCGAACTGGGCGAATGGTCGTGCGGGGAACACGCCGCAATCATCCGACAGGCGACGCAGGACCCTAAAGCCGAGGTATGGCTCGTCGGCAGCGAATTCGAACGGGCCTGGCAGTCGCTCGAGGAGCATCCCGCCAGCGTTCGCCGCTTCGCCTCGTGCGGCGAACTGACCGAGGAGCTGCATGCCCAGCCGGTCGAGGGGGCCCTCGTTCTGCTCAAGGGATCGCGCGGCATCGGCCTCGAGCGTGCATTGGAAGCACTCTGACCGGGTGCTGGAACCGACAAGACAATACCTACCGGAAACACAACCCTGCAACCATGAGAAGACTGCTGCTTACCCTCTGCGCCGCGGCGCTGGCCGCTTGTGCGGGCAATTCCTCCCGAACGGAGGCCGCCTCGGCCCTGGACTGGACCGAACCGGCCGACCCGCAGGGCGAACGGCCCGAACTGTGGGCCGGAACGACATCGCCCGTCGTCACATTCGGATCGACCGACATCCGCTATCCCCGCTCGGAGCCCTTCACGGCCCCGACGGCCGAATCCGCCGCACTCTCGGGCTGGCGCGGCGAGCGGCTCTCGGCCCAGATCGTCGTCTCGGCCCCCGAGGCCATCGAAGGGTTACGCTGCACCGTCGGCGACTTCCGCTCGGCCGACGGCGTCCTGTTGCGCGGCATCGGACGGGCCCGCTTCGTGAAGTATCTGCTCAGCGACCCCTTCCTGCCCGAAGTCCCCTGCGGCACACGTCCAGAGAACAACCCGACCCTGCTGGTGGCCGACCTGCTCGACGAGGCCGCTACGTGCGACATGGCGGCCCGCACGACCCGCCCCATATGGATCACGGTCGAGATCCCGCGCGATGCCGCCCCCGGCGACTACACCGCCGAGGTGGCGGTCGAAGGCAAGGGGCTATCCGAAAAGCTCGCACTCTCGCTCCACGTCACCGGCCGCACGCTGCCCGCCCCGGCAGAGTGGAGCTACCACCTCGACCTGTGGCAGCACCCGGCGGCCGTGGCACGCGCCGAGGGCGTCCCCGTCTGGAGCGACGCCCACTTCGAGAAGATGCTCCCGACGATGCGTCTGCTGGCCGGCGCCGGACAGAAGGTCATCACCGCCACGCTCAACAAGGACCCGTGGAACCACCAGTGCTACGACGCCTACGCCGACATGATCGAGTGGACGCGCCTCGAGGACGGCACGTGGGAGTACGACTTCACGGTCTTCGACCGTTGGGTCGAGTTCATGCTCGGCCTGGGGGTCGGGAAGTATATCAACTGCTACTCGATGCTGCCGTGGAACAACATGCTCCACTACCGGGATGCCGCCACGGGACAATACGTCGATGTGAAGGCCGACCCGGGCACCCCGGCATTCCGCGAAATGTGGGGCCCGTTCCTACACGCCTTCACGGCACACCTGCGCGGGAAGGGATGGCTCGAGATCACCAACATCGCCATGGACGAGCGCTCGCCCGAAGTGATGGCCGAAGCGACGGCACTGCTCAGGGAGGTCGCGCCCGAACTGGGCATCGCCCTGGCCGACAACCACAAGAGCTTCAAACAGTACCCCTACATCCGGGACATGTGTGCCGGGATCTTCGGCCCCATCGACCCGGCCGACATTGCCGACCGCCGCGCCCGGGGGCTGACGACGACCTACTATGTCTGCTGCTCGTCGGGATTCCCCAACACCTACACCTCGTCCGCCCCGGCCGAGGCCGTCTACCTGAGCTGGTATGCGGCCGCCGGGGACTACGACGGCTTCCTGCGCTGGGCCTACAACTCCTGGCCGGAGGACCCGATCCGCGACTCGCGCTTCGGGACGTGGACGGCCGGCGACACCTACATCGTCTATCCCGAAGGCCGCTCGTCGATCCGCTTCGAACGGCTTGTCGAGGGCATCCAGGATTGGGAGAAGATCCGCCAGCTGAAGGCCGAAGCCGCCGGCGACGGGGAGCGTCTCCAAAGGATCGAAACGCTGCTCGAGCCGTTCCGCTCGCCGATCGCCTTCGAGGGCTGGGAGCAGGCTCTCCGCGAGACCCGCGCCGCACTCGACACACTCTGACATACCGCCACCGCGGCACGTATGGCGGACAAAACAGCCCCAGCAGCTCCCTTTTTTCGAGAGGTTGCCGGGGCTTTTCCGTGTATTTTTCCGAAAATTTGCTATTTTTGTCCGAACAAAAAAACATCACTGCACATGACACTCAACGAATACCAGCAGCACGCACTCGAAACGGCTATCTATCCCGAACAGAGCCGCATCGTCTACCCCACGCTAGGCCTCACGGGCGAGGCGGGCGAAGTGGCCGACAAGGTCAAGAAGGTCATCCGCGACACCCACGGGGAGTTCACCCCCGAGAAGAAGCAGGAGATCATGAAGGAGATCGGCGACGTGCTCTGGTACTGCGCCACGCTCTCGCACGACCTGGGCTACGACCTGGAGGAGGTCGCCCGCACGAATGTCGAGAAGCTCCGCTCGCGCATGGAGCGCCACCGCATCACGGGCAGCGGCGACAACCGCTGACCCCTCACCCGCCCGCCACGATGGAAGACTACCTGCTGCACGAAATCGGCAAGATCGGGACCCTGCTCCGGGCCCTGCTCGCCCGTATCGGACTTGCAAAGACGGAACCGGCGGAGGCAATCGACGGCGAACTGTCGGGAACCGATCTGCTCAACCGGATCGACACGGACCTCGACTCGCTGCTCGCCGAACCGGATTTCATCGCGGCGCTCACCGGCCGCTGCGGATTCGACGACGGGCAACTCGTGCGCTTTGCCGATTTGCTGGTCGATCTGGTCGCCGCCTCGGACGATCCCGACGAGCGGCTGCGGCTCGCCGGAGCCGTAGGGGCCGTCTGCCGCCACCTCGACGCCAGGCGATCGCCCCTCTCACGCGAATGCTACCCCATCCTCAAGGAGCTCGACCGCCTCTTCCAGGAGCAACCGAACACAAAGAACCTCGATAAATGAAACAGGAAAAACAACTCACGTCGCTGCCCGAAAATGCCTATCGGGAGCTCAAGCCGGGCGAAGAGTACACGCCCGTCATGCCCGCCTCGTCCACCCCGAAGGAGGTGACCCCCTATTCGGTCATCATGGGCGTGGTGATGGCCGTCGTCTTCTCGGCCGCCGCAGCCTTCCTCGGCCTGCGCGTCGGACAGGTCTTCGAGGCCGCCATCCCCATCGCCATCATCGCCGTGGGCATGGGCACCGTGCTGGGCAAGAAGAACATGCTCGGTCAGAACGTCATCATCCAGTCGATCGGCGCCTCGTCGGGCGTGATCGTCGCCGGTGCGATCTTCACCCTCCCGGCCCTCTACATCCTGGGGCTCGACGCCGCCTTCTGGCAGGTCTTCCTCTCGTCGCTCTTCGGCGGTCTGCTGGGCATCGTGCTGCTGATCCCCTTCCGCAAATACTTCGTCAAGGAGATGCACGGCAAATACCCCTTCCCGGAGGCCACCGCCACCACCGAGGTGCTCGTCTCGGGCGAGAAGGGCGGCAATCAGGCCAAGGTCCTCGCCGTAGCGGGCCTCGTGGGCGGTCTCTACGACTTCGTGGTCGGCACCTTCGGTCTCTGGACCGAATCGGTATCGACGCGCATCTGCACCTGGGGACAGATCGCCGCCGACAAGTTCAAGGTGGTCCTCGGACTCAACACCTCGGCCGCCGTGCTCGGCCTGGGCTACATCATCGGACTCAAATACGCGATGATCATCACCGCCGGCTCATGCCTCGTGTGGTTCGTCATCGTCCCGGTGGTCGGCTCGCTGGCCGGAGCGACGGACCCCGCCGCCATGGCCTCGATGCTCGGCGTGACGAACCCCGATCTGCTGGCACATCCCGAGACGCTCTTCACGGCCGAGAACCTCTTCACCTTCATCGGCAAACCGCTCGGCATCGGCGGCATCGCCATGGCCGGCATCATCGGCATCATCCGCCAGTCGAAGATCATCCGCCAAGCCGTGGGCCTCGCCGTCTCGGAATTCGGAGGCGGGAAGAAGGCTGCCGAAACGACCGAACGCACGCAGCGCGACATCCCGATGAAGCGCATCCTGACGATCCTCATCGCCACGCTCATCTCGGTTTTCGTCTTCTTCCACTTCGGCCTGCTCGACGGCTGGGTGCAGTCGGTCACGGGTCTCGTGATCGTCTTCGTCATCGCCTTCCTCTTCACGACCGTTGCGGCCAACGCCATCGCCATCGTCGGCACGAACCCCGTATCGGGCATGACGCTCATGACGCTGATCCTCTCGTCGCTGGTGCTGGTGAGCGTCGGACTGAGCGGCACGACCGGCATGACCGCCGCGCTGATCATCGGCGGCGTGGTCTGCACGGCCCTCTCGATGGCCGGCGGCTTCATCACCGACCTGAAGATCGGCTACTGGCTCGGCACGACGCCCCGCAAACAGGAGACCTGGAAATTCCTCGGCACACTCGTCTCGGCCGCCACGGTCGCCGGCGTGATGATCATCCTCAACAAATCCTACGGCTTCGTGGGCGAAGGGGCGCTCGTGGCCCCGCAGGCCAACGCCATGGCCGCCGTGATCCAGCCCCTGATGACCGGCGGACAGACGCCGTGGATGCTCTACTTCTGCGGCGCAATGCTGGCGCTGGTACTCACGGCGATCGGCGTCCCGGCCCTCGCCTTCGCACTGGGCATGTTCATCCCCATGGAGCTCAACGCCCCGCTGGTCGTGGGCGGTCTGGTAGCCTGGTTCGTATCGAACCGTTCGAAGGACGCCGCACTGAACAAGGCGCGCTTCGACCGCGGTACGCTCATTGCTTCGGGCTTCATCGCCGGCGGTGCCCTGATGGGCGTCGTGAGCGCCATCCTGAAGTTCTACGACGTAGACTGGCGCATGGCCGAGTGGGCCGCCTCGAACGAGGCCGAATGGACCGGCCTGCTCATGTACCTGGTCCTGATCGGCTACTTCGCCTGGCATACGCTCCGTGCCCGGAAGGAGGAGTAACCACATACCGGCCCGCCACAGCCGGGCCGCAACCTTTGTAATACCTTAAAAACAGATAACGACCATGGATCTGAAAGAACGATTTCTGAAATACGTCTCCTACGACACCCAGTCGTCGGAGGAGAGCACGACCTTCCCCTCGACCGACAAGCAGAAGGTGCTGCTCGAAGCCCTGCGCGACGAGATGACCGCCCTGGGCATGACCGAGGTGGCGATGGACCGCTACGGATACGTCATGGGAAGCATCCCTGCGACGCCGGGCTGCGAGAACGCCCCGGTCATCGGCTTCATCGCCCACGTCGATACGTCGCCCGACATGAGCGGCAAGGATGTCAAGCCCCGCGTCATCGACGAGTACGACGGCGGTGACATCGTCCTCAACGGCCAGCTCACGATGCGCGTGGCCGACTTCCCCGAGCTGGCCTTCTTCAAGGGCCACACGCTCATCCACACCGACGGCACGACGCTGCTCGGGGCCGACGACAAGGCCGGCGTGGCGGAGATCATGACCGCCGCGGAGTATCTGCTCACGCATCCCGAGGTGCGCCACGGCAAGATCCGCATCGGGTTCACGCCCGACGAGGAGGTGGGCCGCGGCGTCGATTTCTTCGACGTCAAGGCCTTCGGCGCCGACTTCGCCTACACGGTGGACGGAGGCATGGAGGGCGAACTCGAATACGAGAACTTCAACGCCGCCAGCGCGAAGATCGAGATTCAGGGGCGCAACGTACACCCGGGCTACGCCAAGGCCAAGATGCTCAACGCCATCGACATCGCCTGCGAGCTGCAGCAGCTGCTCCCGGCCAGCGAGCGTCCGCAGTACACCGAAGGCTACGAGGGATTCTACCACTGCGTCGGGATGAACGGCACGGTCGAGCACGCCTCGGTGAGCTACATCATCCGCGACCACGACGCCGAAAAGTTCGAACAGAAGAAGGTCTTCATGTGGGCGTGCGTCGATCTGCTGAAGAAGAAATACGGCGACAACGTCCTGCACCTCACGCTCAAGGACCAGTACTTCAACATGCGCAAGATGGTCGAGCCGCACCCGCAGCTGATCGACAAGGCGCTGCAGGCCATGGAGGAGGCCGGCGTGAAGCCGCTCGTGCGTCCGATCCGCGGCGGTACGGACGGCGCCCGCCTCTCGTTCATGGGACTGCCGTGCCCGAACCTCTTCACGGGCGGCATGAACTTCCACGGCAAGTTCGAATACTGCTCCCTGACGACCATGCGCAAGGCCCAGCAGGTGATCCTGAACCTTGCCCGCCTGTGGGCCGAATAACGGCGGACCAACAAACAACCGGAACATGGACAATTTCGGATTTCTGAAGGTCGCGGCGGCCATTCCCCACGTTCGGGTCGGCGACTGCGACTACAACACGGAACGCATGGCGGCCCTGGCCGACGAGGCGGCCCGCCGCGGGGTTGAGATCGTGGTCTTCCCCGAACTCGGCGTCACGGGATACACGTGCGGCGACCTGCTGCTGCACCCGGCGCTGCTCGACGATGCCGACCAGGCGCTCGAGGAGCTCGTGCGCTCGACCCGCAAGCTGCCCCTCGTCGCAATCGTCGGGGCGCCGCTGCGCCACGGCGAGACGCTCTACAACTGTGCCGTCGTCTTCACGCAGGGGCGCATCCTCGGCGTGGTGCCCAAAACCTACATCCCGGGCTACTCGGAGTTCTACGAACCCCGCTGGTTCGCCTCCGGGGCCGGAATCTCGGAGGAGCAGATCGACGTGGCGGGGCAGCAGGCCGACTTCGGCACGGACCTCACGTTTGCCGTGAACGGCGCGGAGTTCGGCATCGAACTCTGCGAGGACCTATGGACCCCCGTGCCGCCCTCGTCGCACACGGCGCAGAACGGCGCCCGCGTGATCTTCAACCTCTCGGCCTCGCCCGAGGCGGTCGGCAAGCACGACTACCTGCGGCAGCTCGTCGCCCAGCAGTCGGGCCGCACGATCTCGGCCTACGTCTACTGCTCGGCCGGCTTCGGCGAATCCTCGACCGACCTGGTCTTCGCCGGCAACGCCCTGATCGCCGAGAACGGCGTGATCCTGCGCGAAGGCGAACGTTTCTCGCTCGACGAGCAGCTCATAACAGCCGACGTGGACCTCGAACGGCTGGCCTTCGAACGCCGGCGCAACACCTCCTTCCGGCTCAACGAGTCCGACATGGAGAACACCGTCATCGAGATGGAGATCCCCGAAGGCATGCGCCCGGACAGGATCGACCGCGACATCGACCCCATGCCGTTCGTTCCGCATGAGGAGGGGCGCCGCAACGAGCGCTGCGAGGAGATCTTCCAGATCCAGTCGCACGGACTGGCCCGCCGGCTTGCGCACACCCGTTGCTCGAAGGCCGTCATCGGCATCTCGGGCGGACTGGACTCGACGCTGGCCCTGCTGGTCACCGCCCGCACGTTCGACAAGCTGGGGCTCGACCGCCGGGGCATCATCGGCATCACGATGCCGGGCTTCGGAACCACCGACCGAACCTACCGCAACGCCCTGGAACTGATGCGCGAACTGGGAGTCACGCAGCGCGAGATCCCGATCCGCGAGGCCTGCATGCAGCACTTCCGGGACATCGGGCTCGACCCCGCGGACCGCTCGGCCGCCTACGAAAACGCGCAGGCCCGCGAACGGACGCAGATCCTCATGGACGTGGCCAACATGGAGGGCGGACTGGTCGTCGGCACGGGAGACCTGTCGGAACTGGCCCTGGGCTGGGCCACCTACAACGGCGACCAGATGTCGATGTACGGTGTGAACGCCTCGGTGCCGAAGACCCTCGTGCGCCATCTGGTGCGGTGGGTGGCCGACACGGAGCGGGACGAAGCGACGCGTTCGACGCTGCTCGACATCGTGGCGACGCCCGTCAGCCCCGAACTGCTGCCGGCCGATGCCGACGGACAGATCGCCCAGAAGACCGAGGACCTGGTCGGGCCCTACGAACTGCACGACTTCTTCCTCTACCATTTCCTGCGCGCGGGATACGGCCCCGCCAAGATCCACCGGCTGGCCGAACAGGCCTTCGACGGACGCTTCGACGCAGAGACGATACGCCATTGGCTCGAGGTCTTCGTCCGCCGTTTCTTCACGCAGCAGTTCAAGCGCTCGGCCATGCCCGACGGCCCGAAGGTCGGATCGGTAGCGCTTTCGCCGCGCGGCGACTGGCGCATGCCCTCCGATGCCACGGCCGCAGCCTGGATGCGGGAGTTGGAAAACCTGTAACGCGAAACATGCCATGAAACGAATCCTTTCACTCCTGACACTCGCCCTGCTGCTCGGCGGTCCCGCCGCGGCACAGGACTGGGGCGAGTTGTTGAAACAGACGCTCACAAACGCCGCCGACAAGGCAACCGACGGCAAACTCACGCAATATGCCCTCCCGGGAACGTGGAGCTACTCCTCGCCCGGCGTCCGCTTCGAAGGCGACGATGCCACAGCGGACCTCGGGGCACAGCTGCTCTCGGCAGCCCTCAGCGACCAGTTGGGCAAGATCTACGCCAAGGTCGGGCTCACGCCCGGGACGGGGAGCATCACCTTCGACCGCGAGAGCGGATTTTCGGCCTCGCTGGGCGAACAGAAAATCGAAGGCAAATACACCTACGACGCCGAAACGCACGTTGTCTCGCTCAGCTCCGACCACGAAAAGCTCAAGCAATACGGATCCGTAGCCGGGCGTGCCTATATCGACGGATCGGCCCTGCAGTTGCTGATCCCGGCCACGAAACTGCTCGAGATCGTCCAGTCGGTCAGCGCGCAAAGCGAGTCGCTGGCCGGCGTATCGGCCCTGCTGGCCAACTACCAGAACCTCTACATCGGCTTCTCGTTCACGCGCAAGGAGTAGACTGCAGGGGCAGGCCGACGCTCCGATCGGGGCAGGCCGGCGGAAACAGCGAAAAAAAGCGCCGCGGAATAAGTTTCTGCGGCATTTTTCCAAAAAAATTTTCATGACGGATTCACGGCGAATCCGTCATTTTTCGTTACGTTTCGACGCCGAACGCCAGTAACGGCCGAGCAAAACGTAAGCAAATTACGGCCGGATTAAACTAAAATATTTTACGAAATTTATAAAGTATTTGCAAAACAGAGGCAGATTCCTTAATTTTAGGGTCGTAAATCACTATTCACCCTAAAAACCCTTACGTCCATGAACAACCAAGCCAAACAGTACGTCGAGGATTTCATGACCCGGCTGATCGCGCGCAATCCCTGCGAACCGGAGTTCCACCAGGCCGTCCGCGAGGTGGCCGAATCGCTGGCCCCGCACATCGTGGCCAGCCCCATACTCCAACGGATGAAGATTCTGGAACGCATCGCCGAACCCGAACGGGTCATCATCTTCCGCGTGCCGTGGCTCAACGACCGGGGCGAGATCGAGATCAACCGCGGCTACCGCGTGCAGATGAACAGCGCCATCGGCCCCTACAAGGGCGGCATCCGCTTCCACCCTTCGGTGAACCTCTCGATCCTGAAGTTCCTCGCCTTCGAGCAGACCTTCAAGAACAGCCTCACGACCCTCCCGATGGGCGGCGGCAAGGGCGGTTCGGACTTCGACCCCAAGGGCAAGTCGGACAACGAGGTGATGAAGTTCTGCCAGTCGTTCATGACCGAACTTCAGCGCCACATCGGCCAGGACACCGACATCCCGGCCGGTGACATCGGCGTCGGCGGACGCGAGATCGGATATCTCTTCGGGCAGTACAAGCGGTTGCGCGACGAGTTCACCGGCACGCTCACGGGCAAGGGCCGCGACTGGGGCGGCAGCCCCCTGCGCCCCGAAGCCACGGGCTACGGCGTCTGCTACTTCGCCGAGGAGATGCTCGCCACGCGCAACGAGCGGTTCGAGGGCAAAACCGTCTGTATCTCGGGTTCGGGCAACGTCGCCCAGTACGCCTGCCAGAAGGCCACGGCCCTCGGTGCCAAGGTGGTGACCCTCTCCGACTCGTCGGGTTGCATCCACGATCCCGAAGGCATCACCCCTGAAAAACTCGACTACGTCATGGAGCTCAAGAACGTATTCCGGGGCCGAATCCGTGAATATGCCGACCGCTACCCCACGGCCACCTACCACCCCGGCGAGCGCCCGTGGGGCGTGAAGTGCGACATCGCCTTGCCGTGCGCCACGCAGAACGAGCTCGACGGCGAGGACGCGCAGCGGCTCGTGGACAACGGCTGCATGTGTGTGGCCGAAGGGGCCAACATGCCTTCAACGCCTGAGGCAATCCGCATCTTCCAGCAGCACCGGCTGCTCTACGCCCCGGGCAAGGCGGCCAACGCCGGAGGCGTCGCCACCTCGGGACTCGAGATGTGTCAGAACTCGATGCGTCTTGAATGGACTCCCGAGGAGGTCGATGCCCGCCTGCACGCCATCATGCGCAACATCCACTCGGTGTGCGTACGCTACGGCACCGAGCCGGACGGCTACATCAACTACGTCGTGGGGGCCAACATCGGCGGCTTCATGAAGGTTGCCAACGCCATGCTGGCGCAGGGCTGCGTCTGACCCCCGATCCGTACAAAAACGACAGGGCGCCGGCCGCATCTGCGGCCGGCGCCCTCGATTTTACCGATCCCCGGAAGCCCGTCCCGTCAGAGGAAGAGCACGGCCAGCGTCGCTACAGCAAAGCCGCCGCAGAAGCCGGCCAGCACCTGCGGGGCGTTGTGGCACCCCAGATAGAGCCGCGCGGAGGCCAATGCCCCGGCTGCGAGGACCGCCACTACCAGCGGAAACACCATGTTGCCCACCCCGGCGACATTCATCACCACCAGCAGCGCCACGACAGCCCCCATGCCGGTCAGGTGGAGGCTGATCTTCCAGCGCAACGACACCACGAAGCACAACAGCTCGCAGCAGGCCGCCGCAACCATGAATTTGCGCAGGAAGATCGCCGAAGGGATCTTCGACAGGGTCAGTGCACACAGCACGTAGCAGACAGCCCCGATGAGCAGCGGCAGAAGCCGCTCCCGGCGGTCGTCCACCCGGTAGCTGGAGAGACGCCCCAGCGAATGCAGCACCCCGAGCGACAGCACGGGGATGAGGATCGCATAAAGCGCAACGACCCACAGCAGGTAGAACTTTACATTGGCGGGATAGAGCGCAAAGGTGGTCATCGTCAGCAGTACCCCCATCAGGTAGACGGGCTGCAGGAACGGATGCAGCACCCACGAAAGCCCGTGTGCCAGTTTTCCGTATTTCAAGGTCTCTTCCATAACGTTTTCGAATCTTCTCTGCCCGGTCTGACGCACCTCCAGGCGGGCAGCCACCCGCTCCGAAGCGATGCCGCCGGACTGTCGGTACCGTCACGCCCCGACTGCCGGGAGGCGCGGGACACCCCGGGCCCTAAATCTGTTTGCGCAACCGCGCCACGGGGATTCCCAGCATCTCGCGGTACTTGGCCACCGTACGGCGGGCGATGTGGTATCCCTTCGTATTGAGTATGTCCATCAGCGTCTCGTCGGTCAGCGGCTTGCGCTTGTCCTCCTCGTCGATGCACTGCTGGAGGATGTTCTTGATCTCGTAGCTCGACACCTCCTCGCCCGAATCGGTCTGCATGGCCTCCGAGAAGAGCGACTTGAGCAGGATGATCCCGAACTGCGTCTGCACGTACTTGCTGTTCACCACGCGCGAGATGGTCGATACATCGAGCCCCGTGCGGTCGGCGATGTCCTTGAGGATCATCGGCCGCAGCTTCGAGCGGTCGCCATCCTTGAAGTACTCCTGCTGGTAATCGAGTATGGTCTGCATGGTCCGCATCAGCGTATCGTGCCGCTGTTTGATGGCCGAGATGAACCACTTGGCCGAGTCGATCTTGCTCTTGACAAACTGGATCGCCTCACGGTCCTTCTCCTTCACGCGACCGTCCGAGCCGACCATGTCGCGGATCATATCCACATAGCGGCGGTTGATCTTCACTTCGGGGACGTTGTAGGAGTTGAGCGAGAGCTGGAAATGGCCGTCCTGGTAGTCAAGAATGAAGTCGGGAACGATATAGGGTGTCGTGTCGGTCCCGCCCTCGGCATAGAGGTTTCCGGGTTTGGGCGACAGGCGCCGAATCTCGGCGATCGCATCGCGGAACTCCTCCTCGGAGACCTGCAGACGGGCGATCAGCTTCTCGTAGTGCTTCTTGACGAATTCGTCGAAATAGCTGGTCAGGATCTTGCGGGCCAGCCGCCGGGCGCGCGTATTGACCTGCATCTGGTTCATCTGCAGCAGCAGGCACTCGCGCAGGTCACGGGCCCCGATCCCCGCGGGTTCGAGTTCGTGGATGATGTCCAGCAGCCGCTCAAGCTCGCCGACCGAGGTCTCGATGCCGACCGTGAAGGCGATGTCGTCGGAGATCGACTCCAGGTCACGCCTCAGGTAGCCGTCCTCGTCGATGCTGCCGATCAAATAGACCGCCAGCTTCATGTCTCGCTCCGAAAGGTTGCGGTAGCTGAGCTGCTCGACGAGGTATTCCTGCAGCGAACGTCCCTCGGTCAGGTAGACGGGGCGCTGTTTGTCGTCTTTCGAGTAGTTGTTGATACGACTCTTGTAGGAAGGCGTATCGTCTTCACGCAGGTACTCGTCCACGGAGATCTGCTGGGGTTGCTCGTCCTCCTCCGCCGGACGCTCCTCCTCTTCGAGTGCGATGTTCTCCTCGATCTCCTGCTTGATACGCTGTTCGAGCTGCACGGCGGGCAGTTCAAGCAGCTTGATCATCTGGATCTGCTGCGGGGAGAGTTTCTGCTGAAGGGAAAGGACCTGTTTCTGATTAATAGCCATATCGGGTCAAAATTAACAAAAAGTGAACGCACGCGGAGGCCGTAGCCATCCGCGGCGCGTCGGGCAACAACGATCCGAAGCCCGACAAGGACAGTTCTTCATTCCAATATGGTCTCTTCGTCGTCGTTCGGGTCAGGGAGCGATCAGAAATCGGCGTGCAGCGGCGTACGCGGGAAGGGCTGTACGTCGCGGATGTTCGTCAGTCCGGTGACGAACATCAGCAGGCGGTCGAAGCCCAGTCCGAAGCCCGAGTGAGGTGCCGATCCCCAGCGGCGCGTATCGAGATACCACCACAGTTCGCGTTCGCTCATGTTGAGCTCCCGCACCCTTGCAGAAAGTTTGCCATAGTCGGCTTCGCGCTCCGAACCGCCGATGATCTCGCCAATTCCCGGGAACAAAACGTCCATTGCGCGCACCGTCTTGCCGTCGTCGTTCTGCTTCATGTAGAAGGCCTTGATCTGCTTCGGGTAGTTGATCAGGATGACCGGACGCTTGAAGTGCTCCTCGACCAGGTAGCGCTCGTGCTCCGACTGCAGGTCGCAACCCCAGTCGCAGGGGAACTCGAACTTGCGGCCCGAAGCCTTCAGAATCTCGATGCCCTCGGTGTAGTCGAGGCGCTTGAAGTCGTTCTCAAGCACGAAGTTCAGGCGGTCGATGAGCCCCGGCTCCCACATCTTGTTCATGAACTCGAGGTCCTCGCGGCAGTTCTCGAGCGCATAGCGGATCAGGTACTTGAGGAAGTCCTCGGCCAGCTCCATGTTGTCCTCCAGGTCGTAGAACGCGGCCTCGGGCTCGATCATCCAGAACTCCGAGGCGTGGCGCGGGGTGTTGGAGTTCTCGGCGCGGAACGTGGGGCCGAAGGTGTAGATACGGCCCAGCGAGAGGGCACCCAGCTCACCCTCGAGCTGTCCCGAAACGGTCAGGTTGCACGAACGGCCGAAGAAGTCCTTCGAATAATCGACCTGTCCCTGCTCGGTGCGGGGCACGTTGTTCAGGTCGAGCGTCGTCACCTGGAACATTGCTCCGGCGCCCTCGCAGTCCGAGGCGGTGATGATCGGCGTATGGAAGTAGTAGAAGCACTGCTTGTTGAAGTACTCGTGGATGGCGTAGGCCATGGCGTGGCGGATGCGCAGCACGGCGCCGAACGTATTGGTTCGCGGACGCAGGTAGGCGATGTCGCGCAGGAATTCAAGCGAGTGGCCCTTCTTCTGCAGGGGATAGGTATCGGGGTCGGCCGTACCGTAAATCTCGATCCGCTCGGCCTGCACCTCGACGCCCTGCCCCGATCCGGGCGAGGCGACCAGGCGTCCGTCCACACGGATGCAGGCGCCCGTCGTGATGGGTTTGAGCTGCTCGTCGGGGATCTTCGCCAGATCGACCACGACCTGTATGTTCGCAACGCACGATCCGTCGTTGAGGGCGATGAAGGCCACGTTCTTGTTTCCGCGCTTGGTGCGCACCCAACCCTTGACGACGATGTCGGAGTCCACGGCTCCCGACTTCAGAATTTCTACGATTCTCTGCGTTTTCATATCTTCGGTATTAATTCGGTTTCAGTTCGTTTTCCGAATTGACAAAGTTAGCTATTATTTGCGATTTGGCAAAAAAAAAGTACCTTTGTCCGAATCATAGCAAGAACAGCAGGCAATGAAACGAACGATATGCACGGCTGTGCTCCTGACGGCAGCACTGGCCGTCCGGGCCCAGCAACCCGAATCGCCGGCCGCAGCAGCGCCGGAGAAGGCCGAAGGAGGCCGCATCTACCGCACGGAGGTCGTCCCCTACGACACGCGCCACGACGCCGAGGCGCGCAACCGCGAAGCGGGCGGCTACTGGAAGGCCTTCGAGCCGCAGACGCTCGTGGCGGCCGAGGGGATCGCCGTCGTGGGCGGGGAGTTCGACATTCCCTACGTGTGGAGCGACGGCGACGTCTTCCTGCACATCGAGAATGCGGGTGCGGGCTACACGCTGCGCATCAACGACCGCGTGGTGGCCGACACCGAGGACCCGGCCACCCCGGCCGAATACCTGATCTCCCCCTACATCCGTCAGGGGGCCAACTCGATCCGCATCCTGATGCGCCCCGGACGCGCCGAAGAACTCAATGCCGACGCCGTGCAGCGCGAGGCCTTCTCCGGAAGCTACTTCTATTTTCAGAACAAGCGGGCGATCCGCGACTTCGAGATCGCCCTGGTGCCCGATACGCTGGGCCGCGACTTCGGCATGCTCGACCTTCGGATCATCGCACGAAACTCGTTCAACTACGACGAGCCGGTGACCGTCGGCTACGACATCTACTCGCCTCAGGGCAAACTGCTCGAATTCAACATGCGCGAGGTGGTGATTCCGGGCCGTTCGACCGACACCGTGCGCTTCAGCCCGCTCATCTACCACACCTATGAAAACAAGTGGGAGGCCGGGGCGAAGAACCCGCCCCTGTACAAGGTAATGCTCTTCACGCGCCGCGACGGCGTCTACAAGGAGTACATGCCGATGAAGATCGGCTTCGGGAAGACCGAACTGATCGACGGGCGGCTGATGCGGCTGGGCAAGGAGCTCAAGCTGGTCAAGGCCTCCTACAACGCGGCCGCCGACCGCAAGACCACCCTTGCTGGACTGAAGGCGCTGAAGGCTCAGGGGAAGAACACCGTATGCCCCGACTACCCGCAGCCTGCCTGGTTCTACGAACTCTGCAACGAGGTGGGCCTCTACGTCATCGACCGGGCGAACATCGCCCCCTCCGATCGCCGCGGCGACCGCACCGTGGGCGGCACGCCGGCCAACGACCCGTCGCTGGCCGACGAATTCCTCGCCCGCGTCAAGGCGATGTACTACCGCTCGCGCAACTTCACCTGCGTGGTGGCCTACGAGCTGGGCGGAGCGGCCGGCAACGGATACAACATGTACAAGGCCTACGAATGGCTGAAATCGGTCGAGCCGTCGCGCCCGATTCTCTACGGCGATGCCGACGGCGAATGGAACACCGACCTCTGACGCCGCGGCCGTGACCCTCGAACTGATCCTCATCGGCAAGACCGACTCGAAGGAGGTCGCCGCGCTGGTCGAGCAATACGTCCGGCGGGTGAACTTCTACTGCCGCTTCTCGGTCACGACGCTGCCCGACGTCCGCAACACGCGCAGCATGACCGCCAAGCAGCAGCGTACGGCCGAAGGCGAGGCCATCCTGCGCCAACTGACCGAGGGCGACTACGTCGTACTGCTCGACGAGCGCGGCACGGAGTACCGCTCGGTCGAATTCGCGCAATGGCTCCAGAAACGCCTCAACAGCGGGCTGAAGCGCCTCGTACTCGTCATCGGCGGCCCCTACGGCTTCTCAGACGAGGTCTACGCCCGCGCCGACTCGCTGCTCTCGCTCTCGCGCATGACCTTCTCGCACCAGATCGTCCGCGCAATCTTCGCCGAACAGATCTACCGCGCCTTCACGATCCTGCGCAACGAACCCTATCACCACGAATAGATGCAGCCCCGCCCCGCCATAGCCATCCTCACCCCCGGCATCCTCACGGCCCTCGGTCTGAAGTCCATCCTCGAGAAACTCATCCCGATGGCCGAGGTCGATGCATTCGACGACGCCCGGGCCCTCGAGGAGAGCGGCATGGAGCGCTACTTCCACTTTTTCGTGGCGACGCGCTGTTTCGTGGGCCACAGCGCACTCTTCGCCCCGGTCCGCAAACGGGTTATCCTGCTCACCAGCGGGCAGCCGCAACCCGAATTCGCCGGCTTCCGGTGCCTGGACATCCTGCGCCCCGAAGGCGACCTGATCCGGGACATCATGCGGATGCACCACGGGGCACACCACGGCGACCACACCGAAGGTATCCCCCCGCAGCCGCAAACCGCGCAACTCTCGGCCCGCGAGGCCGAAGTCCTCGCCCTCGTGGCGCAGGGCTGCCTCAACAAGGAGATCGCCCAACGGCTCCACATCGGCCTGACGACCGTCATCTCGCACCGCCGCAACCTGACCGAGAAACTGGGTATCCGCTCGGTCTCGGGACTGACGATCTACGCCGTGACGATGGGCTACGTCGATCCGGAGCAGATCTGACGGCGCGCCGTCTCCCACAACCTCCTCCTCATAAATAAGGATTGCAACTTTCGGGGAAAACCCGTTACTTTGCACCCGGAAACCGAACCCGTGTCCAAAGTGAAACCCCGACTGCTCGACATACTGCTGCCGCTCATACTCCTGCCGTTCTGCGGCCGGGCCGACGGCGTGGCGGAGCATCCCGGCCCCGGCGGCGATGCCGCCCGAAGCGACGCGGCGGTCGATACGGTGATCGTCGTGGACAAGGTGCAGGTGACGGCCATCAAGCAGGGCCCGGTCCTGCGCTCGACGGCCGTCGCATCGTCGATCATCGGCAGCCGGGCGGTCGAGCGCAGCGGCGTCTCGGCGCTCAAGGAGGTAGCCCTCACGGTGCCCAACTTCCACGCCCCGGACTACGGCTCGCGCATGACCTCGTCGATCTACGTCCGCGGACTGGGCGCCCGCATCGACCAGCCGGTCATCGGAATGAACATAGACAACGTGCCGCTGCTCAACAAGAACGGCTTCGACACGGAACTGGCCGACATCGAACGCATCGAGGTGCTCCGCGGCCCGCAATCGACCCTCTACGGCCGCAACACGATGGGCGGCGTGGTCAATGTCTACACCCGCTCGCCGCTCACCTGTGAAGGGGTGCGCCTCCTGGCCGAATACGGCAGCGCCAACTCCTGCCGGCTCCGCGCCTCGGCCTACGGGCGGGTCTCCGACAACGTGGGCATCTCCCTTACGGGATTCTACACCCGCACGGACGGATTCTTCGAAAACGAATACACACACCGCACCTGCGACCGGGAGTGGCAGACCGGAGGGCGCTGGAAGATGCAGTGGGACAACCGCCGGGGGCTGCGCCTGGACAACACCCTCGCGGTGTCGCGCGTCGAACAGGGCGGCTATCCCTACGCCTATGCGGGCAAGGAGATCGTCGAAGGGGGTGAGGTGATCCTCCGCCCCGGGCAGATCGCCTACAACGACCCCTGCTCCTACCTCCGCACGTCGGTCAGCGACGGCCTCACGGTGCGTTACGACGCCGACCGCTACAGCATTTCGTCGATCACCAGCTACCAGTACACCGACGATGCGATGACGCTCGACCAGGACTTCACGCCGCTCCCCTACTTCACCCTGCTGCAGGCCGTGCGCGAACACGCCATCACCGAGGATGTGGTCTTCCGCTCGCGCGGCGGGGGGCGCTACGGATGGCTCTTCGGCGCCTTCGGCTTCTACCGCCACGGGAGGATGGACGCCCCCGTGAACTTCAAGCGCACGGGCATCGAGCGGCTGATCCTCGACAACGCCAACACGTCGCCCGACCTGGTCTACGCGATGGATGCCGACGAACTGCTGCTCTCGTCGGCGTTCCGGATGCCGGTCTGGGGGGCGGCGCTCTACCACGAATCGCGTCTCGAACTGGGGCGCTGGCAGCTGACTGCCGGACTGCGCGCCGACTTCGAACGCACGCAGCTGCGCTACCGGAGCCGGGCCGACCTCGACTACACGCTGAGCATCAACGGCGGCGCCCCCTTTGCGCAGCAGATCGCCATCGACGAAAAGAACAGCTCCGCACACTCCTACCTGGAGCTGCTGCCCCGGTTCTCGGTTCTCTATGCCTTCGACCCGGTCCGCAACCTCTACTTCTCCGTCTCCCGGGGATACAAGGCCGGCGGCTTCAACACGCAGATGTTCTCCGACATCCTGCAGGAAAAGATCAAGTGGCTGATGGTCTCGGGACTGACCTACGAGGAGCCCGACCTGATGTCCTACAAGCCCGAATACAGCTGGAACTACGAATTCGGAGGCCACTTCTCGTGTCTCGACGGCACCGTGCGGGGCGATTTCGCCCTCTTCTGGATCGACGTCCGCGACCAGCAGCTCACCGTCTTCCCCGAAGGCCAGACCACCGGACGCATGATGACCAACGCGGGCCGCACGCGCAGCCGCGGGGCGGAGCTCTCGCTGCAGATCTCCCCGCGGCGCGACCTCGACTTCAACGTCGCCTACGGATACACCGACGCCCGCTTCCTGCGTTACCGCAGCGGAAACGACGACTATGCCGGCAAGCGGGTCCCCTACGCCCCGCAGCATACCTTTTCGGCTGCGGCGACATGGAGCCGCCCGACGGGGCTCGGCTGGCTGGGCGACGTGGTCGTGCAGGCCGGCGTCCAGGGTGCCGGTCCCATCGAGTGGAACGAGGAGAACTCACTGAGGGAGCCATTCTACGCCCTTGTGAATGCCTCCATAAGGTTCGAGCACCGCCGATGGTCGCTCGGCGTATGGGGGCGCAACCTCACCGAAACCGATTACAACGTATTCTATTTCAAGTCGATCGGCAACGAGTTCGTCCAGCGCGGACGTCCCCGTAGCTTCGGCATCACCTTAACCCTTAACATCGATTGAACATGCTGAAAAAACTGCTGCTGCTGAGCTTTGCGGCCTTCACGATGGCCGCCTGCAACGACGAGGCGGACGACGGCGTCCGTTATGCCACCCACAACCCCTCGATCGTGGACGGCGTATTCACGAGCGACAACATGCACTTCTACGGAACGGCCACGGTAACCCATGTGTCCGATGGTTCGACCTACACCGACCCCAAGGCGTGGTTCGAGTTTGCCGGCGACCGCGAATCGCTGACCATCTACATGCACGCCACACGCTTCGCCGCCGCAATGCCGGCCCTCGAGATGCGCATCCACCGCATGCCCTACACCCCGGGCGAAGGAGCTTCGCTCTCGTTCTCGGCAGCCAGCACCGTACCGCAGGTCCGGCTTCCGAACGAGGTGGGCGGCGGCTACAGCTACCAGGACATGCCCTCGTACACGCTCACCGACGTCGAGGGCTCGGTCGAGGACATCCTCTGCCGCATCTCCTTCACGTGCGACGTCCCCAGGCTGGGGACCTACCGCATGGAGTACGAGGGGCTGCTGCTGGTAAAAAAATAGCCCCGCACGTGCGGACATCCGCCGCGAAGTGTTACCTTTGCAGGGAAAAACGGTACGAAAACACAAAAACACGTAGTCTATGAAACCCGAATACAAGCCCTTCGTGGACGAACTCATCGAACTCTGCATCAAGGAGGACATCGGCGACGGCGACCACACGTCGCTCTCGTGCATCCCCGAAAACGAACACGGACGCATGCGCCTGCTCTGCAAGCAGGAGGGCGTGATCGCCGGTATCGAGATCGCCCAGATCGTCCTGCGGCGGCTCGATCCCGAGATGCGCTTCGAACAGGTGCTCGAGGACGGCTCGCGCGTCCGACCGGGTGACGTGGCCTTCTATGTCTCGGGACGTCTCCGCTCGCTGCTGCAGGCCGAGCGCATCGTGCTGAACATCATGCAGCGCATGAGCGGCGTGGCGACCCAGACGGCCGTCTACGTCAAACGCCTCGAGGGACTGCACACCCGGGTGCTCGACACGCGCAAGACCACGCCGGGCATGCGCGTGCTGGACAAGATGGCCGTGAAGCTGGGCGGCGGAGAGAACCACCGCATGGGGCTTTTCGACATGATCCTGCTGAAGGACAACCACATCGATTTCGCCGGCGGCATTCAGAAGGCGATCCACGGCGTCCGCGAGTACCTCAAGGCCCGGGGCAAGGAGCTCCCGATCGAGTGCGAGGTCCGCACGCTGGAGGACATCGACGAGGTCTTCGCCGCCGGAGGCGTGGACCGCATCATGTTCGACAACTTCACGCCCGAAATGACACGCCTGGCCGTCGAGAAGGTGGCCGGACGCTGCGAGACCGAATCGAGCGGCGGCATCACGCTCGAGACCATGCGCGACTATGCCGAATGCGGTGTCGATTTCATCTCGGTCGGGGCGCTGACCCACCAGATCCGATCGCTCGACATGTCGCTCAAGGCCTGCGAATAAACACCCGGAGACCATGCTGTCCCGCCTGCTCCGGACCCCGCTCGGAATGCTCGTGCGGCGCATCGTACTGCTCTACGTCGTACTGATGCTCTGCCGCGTAGCCTTCTGGATCTACAACGCCGCCCAGTTGGGACCGCTCACGTGGTCCGAGCTGGGCGACCTATTCATCGGTGCCCTGCGCTTCGACACGGTCTCGGTCGTCTATGCCGACGGCCTGTTCATCCTGCTGTCGCTCCTGCCGCTGCACCTGCGCGAACGCACCTGGTACCGGCGCATGCTCCGCATCTACTACGTGGCGGTCAATTCGCTCGCCGTCGTCGCCGTGAACCTAGCCGACGCCGTCTACTTCCGCTACACGCAGAAGCGCTTTACGGCCGACGAGATCTTCTTCGCCGACAACGACAACTCGCTGCAGCTCGCCGGCAAGTTCATGGCCGAGAACTGGCCGCTCGTCGCGGTGTGGCTGCTGCTGACCCTTCTGCTGGCCGCCGGCTACGGGCGGAAGGTCCGCGAAGAGAGCCTGCTGCGCCGCGGCTGGCCCTACTATGCCGGCGGCACGGCGATCCTGGCCCTGACCGCAGGGCTCAGCATTGCCGGCGCCCGCGGAGGCATGACCCGCATGACCCGGCCGATCACCCTCTCGAACGCCACGCTCTACACGGCCGACAACGGCAAGGCGAATCTCATCCTGAGCAACCCCTTCTGCATCCTGCGCACCATCGAGGGCGGAGGCAGCAGCCGCTACCGCAAGTACTTCTCCGACGAGGAGCTGCCCCGCCGCTTCACGCCGATCCACCAGCCGGCCGACTCGGCAGCCGTGGACCTGTCGGGACGCAACGTCGTCGTCTTCATCATGGAGAGCATGTCAGCCGAGCACTCCGCCCACCTGCGCCCGGACCTCTACGCCGGCCGCGAGGAGCAGGGTTTCACCCCGTTCCTCGACTCGCTGATGCGCAACGGGCTCTGCTTCGAGCGGATGTACTCCAACGGCACGAGGTCGATCCAGGCCATGCCCTCCATTCTGGGCAGCATCCCCTCGTTCCGCACCCCCTTCGTGCTGATGCCGCAGTCGCTCGGCGCCAGCCGGCAGCTGCCGGCCATCCTCGCCGACCGGGGTTACGCCACGGCCTTCTTCTGCGGCTCGGAACACGGGTCGATGGGCTTCGGGGCCTATGCCCGCTCGGCAGGGGTCGAACGGCTCGTCAGCCGCGAGGACTACGAGCAGAAGCACGGCAAGGGCGACTTCGACGGCTACTGGGGCATCTGGGACGAACCTTTCCTGCAATTCATGGGCGAGGAGCTCTCGGCAACGGCTGAACCCTTCTTCGCCACGCTCTTCACCCTCTCGTCGCACCACCCCTTCGTCGTTCCGGAACAATATGCCGCGACACTGCCCGCAGGTTATACCAAAATCCACAAGGGCGTAGCCTACGACGATATGGCCTTCCGCCGCTTCTTCGAGCGCTTCGGCCGCGAGGAGTGGTTCCGGCGCACGATCTTCGTCTTCGTGGCCGACCACGTGTCTTCCGAGAAGTTCGATCCCGCCACGCGCGAATACCCGGGCAACATGCACATCATCGGCTTCCTCTATACCCCCGACGGGGCCCTGCACGGACGCATCGGCGAGGTCTCGCAGCAGCTCGACATCATGCCCACGCTGCTGGGTCTCACGGGCAACCGCGAACCCTATTTCGCCTTCGGACGCGACGTGCTGAACGAACCCGAACGCCCGCACTGGTCGGTCTCCTACGATGGCATGTTTCGTGCAGTGACCGACGGGGGTGTCATCGCCTTCGACGAGGAGCGCGATGCGGCCTCCACCGAACCGGCCGGTTCGCAGGCCGACTCCCTGCTGTCGCAGTTCCGGGCACTCGTACAGCAGTACTATACCCGCATCGAACGCAAGAACTACACCGCACATGATTGAGTTCCAACCCGTCCGGCTTGAGGACCGGGCCGTCATCGAACGATATACGATGCCTTCGGGCATCTGCAACTGCGACCTGGCTTTCGCCAACATGTTCTGCTGGCAGGAGGTCTACCGCAGCGCATGGGCCGAGGTCCGGGGATTCCTGGTCATCCGCTTCCGCATCGACGGAGGCGAGCGCATCGGCTACATGCAACCCGTGGGCGAAGGGGATTTCGCCCCGATCGTCCCCCTGTTGCGCGAGGACGCTCATGCCCACGGCCAGCGGCTGCGGATCATCGGACTGACGGACGAAGGGCGCGACATGATCCGCCGCATGCACCTCGGGGCATTCGCCTTCGAGTCGGACCGCGCGCTGGAGGACTACGTCTACCGGGCCGAAGATCTGCGCACCCTCGCCGGCCGGCGCTACCAGCCCAAACGCAACCACATCAACCGCTTCACGGCCGAATACCCCGACTACCGCTACGAGCCGCTGACCCCCGACCGTTTCGCCGAGTGCATGACGCTCGAGCGCGAATGGCGCCGCCTGCACGAGGGCCACACCTCGGAGTTGTGCGCCGAACAACGGGCCATGCAGCGGGCCTTCGGGCATTTCGAAGAGCTGGGCCTCACGGGCGGCTGCATCTACGTGGGCGACCGGCTGGCAGCCTTCACCTATGGCTCGGCAGTCAATGACCACACCTTCGTGACCCATGTCGAAAAGGCCGACACGGCTTTCGACGGCGCCTTCACGATCATCAACAAACTCTTCGCCCAACACCTTCCCGAGCACTTCACGCTCATCAACCGCGAGGAGGACCTCGGACTGGACGGGCTGCGGCAAGCCAAACTCTCCTACCACCCGGCCTTCCTCCAGCACAAGTTCACGGCCATCCACCTCCACCCCGACGAACTGGCCTGCAAACAGCTGTGGCAGGAGGTCTTCGGCGACGACGAGCAGTTTGTCGATTCGTTCCTCATGCACCACTATTCGCGCCGCCGGATGCTCACCGTCGAGCTGGAGGGGCGTACCGCGGCGATGCTCCACCTCATCCCCTTCACCACCGGCCTGGGCCGCACGACCTACATCTACGGCGTGGCCACCGATCCCGCATTCCGCCGCCGCGGCCTGGCCTCACAACTCATGCGTCAGGCCATGGCGCTCATCGCGGAACGGGGCGACGACGCGGCCTTCCTGATCCCCACACCCGGCGAGGAGTGGCTGCACGGATTCTACGGCCGCTTCGGGTTCGCGGGAGCAGTCCCGACCCGGTTTCTTTCGCCCGACAGATTCGACTTCGGCACGGGCAACGCTGCCGCGGACCTCGCCATGGTGTGGCGCCGCACGGACACAGCACCTCTCCCCGGGGAACTCACCGCCACGCCCAACGAAGCCTGAGCCCCATACGGCACGAAAAAACCGGAAACCTCCGTTGGGGGTTTCCGGTTTTTCATGCTCCGCCGTCCGGCTACTCGTGCCGGCGCAGGAAACACTCGATCGTGTTCTCCATCAGGCAGCAGATCGTCATCGGTCCGACACCGCCCGGCACGGGGGTGATGACCGAAGCCTTGGGCTCGATGGCCGCAAAATCGACATCGCCGCACAACTTGCCCGTCTCCGGGTCGCGGTTCACGCCCACGTCGATCACCACGGCGCCGTCGGCAACCATGTCGGCCGTCACGAACTTCGGGCGGCCGATCGCCACCACAAGGATCTCCGCACCGCGCGTCACCTCACCGAGGTTGCGCGTGCGGCTGTGGGCGATGGTCACCGTCGCGTTCTCGTCGAGCAGGAGCTTCGAGACCGGCAGACCTACGATGTTGCTGCGTCCGATCACCACGGCCCGCTTGCCCGCGATCTCCACGTCGGCAGCCTTCAGCATCTTGATGATCCCCTTCGGCGTACAGGGCAGCGTGCAGGACTGCTTTTGCCACAGGGCAGCCACATTCAACGGGTGAAACCCGTCCACATCCTTCGACTTGTCGATTGCCGCGATCACCTTCTCCTCGTCGATGTGCTTCGGCAGGGGCAGCTGCACCAGAATGCCGTCCACCTCCGCATCGGCATTCAGCCCGGCGATGAGGTCGAGCAGCTCCGCCTCGGAGATATCCGCCGGCCGGCGGATCGTCGTATTGCGGATACCCACCTCGGCCGAGGCCTTCGCCTTGCCGGTCACATAACTCACGCTCGCCGGGTTGTCGCCCACAAGCACCACCGCCAGGTGCGGCACGCGGCCATACCGGGCCGGGAACGTGCTCACCTGCTCCGCCATCTCGGCCTTCAACCGGGCTGACAGTTCTTTTCCACTGATAACCATATCCTAAGCTCTTTCGTTTGATTGTCCGTTACACATTCTTGTCGTCCAGCGCCCAGTGTCCGATGTCGGAGCGGTGGAAGAGGTTGTCGCATTCGATGCGGGCCACATCGCGCAGCGCCGCAGCCCGTGCCTCAGCCAGCGTCGCGCCACGTCCCACGACGAACAGCACGCGGCCTCCGGCCGTCAGAATCCGGTCGCCGTCGGCTTTCGTGCCCATATGGTAGACCGTACCCTCGACCTTGTCGAACCCCTTGATCTCATGACCCTTCTCATAGCTGCCCGGGTACCCCTTCGAGGCGAGCACGATGCCCAGTGCGGGACGGTCGTCCCACTCAAGCTGCGCGTCGCGGCCGTCGGCCACGGCACAGAAGATATCGACGATGTCGCTCTTCAGGCGCGGCAGCACGACCTCCGTCTCGGGATCGCCGAAACGGGCATTGAACTCGATCACCTTGATGCCGTCGGCCGTCTTCATCAGCCCCCCGTAGAGCACCCCCTCGAACGGACACCCCTCGGCGACCATCGCCTCGGCCATCGGCCGCATGATCCGCTCGACGGCATAGCGCTCGTCGTCGGCCGTGATGAACGGCAGCGGCGTATAGGCGCCCATGCCGCCCGTGTTGGGTCCCTTGTCGCCGTCGTAGGCCCGCTTGTGGTCCTGCGAGAGCACCATCGGCCAGACGCGGCGGCCCGACACGAAGCAGAGCAGCGAGAACTCCGGGCCCTCGAGAAAATCCTCGACGACCACCTTGCCCTCGCCGAACTTGTCGTCGAGCAGCATCTGGCGAAGCGCCTCGTCGGCCTCCTCCATCGTCTGGGCGATCACCACCCCCTTGCCGGCAGCCAGCCCGTCGTATTTGAGCACGGCCGGGAAGGGCCGTGCGGCGACATAGGCCCGTGCGGCCTCATAGTCGGTGAAGGCGCGGTAGCCGGCCGTCGGGATGCCGTAACGGGCCATCAGGTCCTTGGCGAACTCCTTCGACGACTCGATGCGCGCCGCCGCCTTCGTCGGACCGAAGATCCGCAGCCCCGCTTCGCGGAAGCTGTCCACGATGCCCGCAGCCAGCGCAGCTTCGGGGCCCACGACCGTGAGGCCGATGCCCTCTCCGCGCGCGAAATCGCACAACCGGCCGACCTCCGTGTCGCGGATATCCACACACTCGGCCTGACGGGCGATGCCCGCATTGCCCGGAGCACAATAGATCTTTTCGACCTGCGGCGATCGGGTCAGCGCATCGACGATGGCGTGTTCGCGGCCGCCGGAACCTATAACAAGCACTTTCATAGGAAGCAGAATTTTGTTTTTTGATTGCTGTTGAACCGTAAATCACCGAAATCGAACGGGGCAGGCCCATGCCCGCGGCACACGCCTGTCCCGTCCGGCAGCGGTACGGAATCCGCCGCCCGCACGATGGCGGATCAGTGCTTGAAGTGACGTTCGCCGGTGAAGAGCATGGCAATGCCCTTCTCGTTGGCCTTGCGGATCGAATCCTCGTCACGGATCGAACCTCCGGGCTGTACGATGGCCGTCACACCATATTCGGCGGCCAAGGCCACACAGTCGTCGAAGGGGAAGAAGCCGTCCGACGCCAGCACAAGCCCCTCGGTGAATCCGGCGGCATGGGCCTGCTTGAGCGCGATCTCGGCCGAGCCGATGCGGTTCATCTGCCCGGCGCCGACGCCCAGCGTACGGCCGTCGCGAACCACGACGATGGCATTCGACTTCACGTGCTTGACGATGTGCCAGCCGAAGTTCAGGTCGGCCATCACCCCCTCGGCGGGCTTCGCCTCGGTCACGCACATGTCGGCCGTCACGGTCCGCGTCGTCACGTCGAGGTCCTGAACCAGCAGGCCTCCGTTCACGCTCACGTACTGCTTCGGATCGACCGCGCCCTGCGACATGTCCACCTCGAGCAGGCGCAGGTTCTTCTTCGTGCAGAGCACCTCGAGCGCCCCCTCGGAGAACTTCGGAGCCATGATGATCTCGAGGAAGATCGGCTTCATCAGCTCGGCAGCCTCACGCGTCACCTCGCGGTTCGTGGCGACGATGCCCCCGAAGATCGAGACCTTGTCGGCCTCGTAGGCCTTGGTCCACGCCTCGACGACATCCTTGCCCGTGGCAGCCCCGCAGGGGTTCATGTGCTTCAGCCCCACGCAGAAAGGCTCGGAGAACTCGCGCACGATGCACAGCGCGGCATTGGCGTCCTGGATGTTGTTGTAGGAGAGCTCCTTGCCGTTGAGCTGGCGGGCGAAGGCCAGCGAATAGGGCACTTCGTGCTCCTCGCGGTAGAACTTCGCACTCTGGTGGGGGTTCTCTCCGTAGCGCAGCGACTGCACGAGGTCGAACTCGAGGAAGAGCTTCTCGTTGAGTCCGGCCTGCGCACGCATGTAGGTGGCGATCATGGCGTCGTACTCGGCCGTATGGGTGTAGGCCTTGGCCGAGAGCTTGAGGCGGGTCTCCTTTTCGGTGTTGCCGCCGCGACGGATCTCGTCAAGCACCTGCGCATAGTCGGCCGGGTCGCAGACGACCGTGACGTCGGCCCAGTTCTTGGCGGCCGAGCGCAGCATCGACGGACCGCCGATGTCGATGTTCTCGATGGCGTCCTCCATCTTCACGTCGGGCCGGGCGATCGTCTGGCGGAACGGGTAGAGGTTCACGCAGACCATGTCGATGAACTCGATGCCGTTCTCGCGGAGCGCCTTCAGGTGCTCGGGATCGTCGCGACGGGCCAGCAGGCCGCCGTGTACTTTGGGATGGAGGGTTTTGACGCGGCCGTCGCAGATCTCCGGGAAGCCCGTCACGTCGCTGATGTTGATCACCTCGACGCCGCTCTCCCGCAGCAGTTTCATCGTGCCGCCCGTGGCGATGATCTCCCACCCGAGGGAACGCAGTTCCCGGGCGAAATCGACAACGCCGGTCTTATCGCTTACGCTGATTAATGCTCGCATAGTTCGTATCTCTTCTTTGTTTGTTGGTTTCACTTGTTTCCCGGGTTCCGCGCGGTGCCCGAAGGCCCGCGGTATGGCGTGCAGCCGCCCGGGAGGGCTGCCTCCGCCGGAAGGGTGTCAGCCCCTCTCCTCGGCTCGGGCGATCAGCCGGCCGAGCGTCTCGACGTAGAGTTCATGTTCGACGGCATGTACCCGGGCCTCGAGTTCGGCCCGGTCGCGGCCGTCGTATTCGAATGCGCGCTGTGCGATGATCCGCCCGCCGTCGAGCGTCGCATCGACCCAGTGGATCGTCACGCCGAAGACCTTGACCCCATAGTCGAAGGCCTGCCCGATGGCGTCCTTCCCGCGGAAGGCGGGCAGCAGCGAGGGGTGGATATTGACGATCCGCCCGCCGCAGGCCCCCAGCATCGTCGCCCCGAGGATGCGCATGTATCCGGCCAGACAGACCAGCTCCGCACCAGCCTCCTCGAGCCGCTGCACGATCTGCCGCTCGTACTCCTCCTTCGAGCCGTACGCCTTCGGGTCGAAGACGAAGGTCGGAATGCCGAACTCCTCCGCACGGCCGATGACGCGGGCTCCGGGACGGTCGCAGACCAGCAGCACCACCTCGGCAGCCAACACGCCCTGCCTGCAGGCCCGGGCGATCGCCTCGAAGTTGGTGCCGTTGCCGCTGGCGAAAACCGCAAGCCGTCGCATCGCGCTACCGGATTACAACCCCTTCGGTGTCGGTCACGCGGCCGATCACCGAAGCCTTCTCGCCCCGGGCGGTCAGGATGTCGATCGCCCGCTGCGCCTCGGAGGCATCGAGAGCGATGACCATGCCGATACCCATGTTGAAGATGTTGAACATCTCGCGATGGGGCACCTTTCCGTACTTCTCGAGGAAGCGGAACACGGGGAGAATCTCCCACGAGCCCTCCTCGATCTCGAGGCCCTGGCCGTCGTGCAGGATGCGGGGAATGTTCTCGTCGAATCCGCCGCCCGTGATGTGGCTGATTCCGTGTACGTCGCAGTTGCGGACCACATCGAGCACCTGCTGGACGTAGATCTTCGTCGGGGTGAGCAACACCTCGCCCAGGAGTTTGTTCGACAGTTCGGGATACGACCGGTGCAGGTCGAGGAAGTTGTCCGCCAGGATCTTGCGCACGAGGCTGAATCCGTTCGAGTGCACGCCGCTCGAGGCTACACCCACAAGCACGTCTCCGACCTGGACCTTCGACCCGTCGATGAGCTTCGACTTCTCGACCACGCCCACCGTGAATCCGGCGATGTCGTACTCGCCCTCGGCGTACATGCCGGGCATTTCGGCCGTCTCGCCGCCCACCAGGGCGCAGCCGGCCTGGCGGCAGCCTTCGGCGACTCCTGCCACGATCGCCTCGATCTTCTGCGGCTCGTTGTGGCCCACGGCCACATAGTCGAGGAACAGCAGCGGCTCGGCGCCCTGCGCGAGCACGTCATTGACGCACATCGCCACGGCATCGATGCCGATCGTGTCGTGTTTGTCCATTTCGAACGCCAGCTTGAGCTTCGTGCCCACGCCGTCCGTGCCGCTCACCAGCACGGGTTCCTTCACGTTCAACGCCGAGAGGTCGAACATGCCGCCAAAGGCGCCGATGTTGCCCATGACGCCGAGCCGCGAAGTCGATGCCACGTGTTTCTTGATGCGCCGCACCACCTCGTATCCGGCTTCGAGATTCACGCCGGCCTTTTCATAACTTTGTGCCATAGTATGCGATAGTTTTGTTTGCTAACATTTTCCGTCTTTGTTCGCTTCGTCGAGCGGCTGGTAGAGCGCCGTGGGATAGTGTCCCGTGAAGCAGGCCATGCACAGCTCCTTGCGGTTGCCGGCCTTGAGCAGCGCCTCGGGCGAAAGGAAGCTGAGCGAATCGGCCCCGATCTCCTCGCGCACACCCTCGACATTCTTGCGGGCCGAGATCAGTTCGTCGTAGGTCGAGGTGTCCACGCCGTAGAAGCAGGGATTGGTCATCGGGGGCGAGGCGATGCGCACGTGCACTTCGGTGGCCCCGGCCTCCTTGAGCATCGTGACGATACGCCGCGAGGTCGTACCCCGCACGATCGAGTCATCGACGAGCACCACCCGCTTGCCGCGGACGATGGTCCGCACGGCCGACAGCTTCATCCGCACGCCCTTCTCGCGCAGCTCCTGCGTCGGCTGGATGAAGGTCCGGCCGATGTATTTGTTCTTGATGAGTCCCATCTCGTAGGGAAGCCCGCTCGCCTCGGCATAGCCCATCGCGGCGCTGAGGCTCGAATCGGGCACGCCGACGACGATGTCGGCTTCGGCCGGTGCCTCCTGGAAGAGCAGGCGCCCCGACTCCTTGCGGTAGGCATGGACGTTGCACCCCTCGATATCGCTGTCCGGGCGGGCGAAGTAGATGTACTCCATCGCGCACATCTCGCAACGCTTGTACATCGAATAGTCGCGGCTGCGCAGCCCCTGATGGTCGATGGTGACGATCTCGCCGGGGGCCACGTCGCGCACGAACTCCGCGCCCAGCACGTCGAAGGCGCACGTCTCGCTCGATACGACCCAGCCGTCGCCCAGACGGCCGATCGACAGCGGGCGCAGTCCGTACTTGTCGCGGCAGGCATAGATGCGGTTGGCCGTCATGATCAGGAACGCGAAGGCGCCCTCGAGCATGTTCAGCGCATCGATGATGGCGAAGATGCGGGGCCGGTCGCGGAACCGGGTCTCCTTCTTGATCAGGTGGGCCAGAATCTCGCTATCGGACGACGACTGGAAGAGGCTGCCCTTGTTCTCAAGGTAGTCGCGCAGGAGTTTCGAATTGACGATGTTCCCGTTGTGCGCCATGGCGAAATCGCCCGAATTGTGACGGAAAAGGAACGGCTGCACGTTCTCGATGCCGCCGCCTCCGGCCGTCGTGTAGCGCACGTGGCCGATGGCCATGTCGCCGCGCAACGTAGCGAGCTTCTCCTCGTTGAAGACCTCGGTAACCAGGCCGTTGCCCTTGATGCGGCGGAACGTGCCGTTGTCCACGGCCACGATTCCGGCGCCCTCCTGTCCGCGATGCTGCAGTGCGTGGAGGCCGTAATAGGTCAGCGACGCGGCATCGGGCACCCCGAAGATGCCGAACACGCCGCACTCCTCATGCAACTCGCGGTCTTGAACCAACTCCATCATCGTCTATTCGGTAATTTTCGTTAAACGTGCAAGAATCTCCTCGTAAGCCTCGCGGATCCGGCCCAAGTCCCGGCGGAAACGGTCCTTGTCAAGCCGCTCGTTGGTCGTGGCATCCCACAGACGGCACGTATCGGGCGACACTTCGTCGGCCAGGACGATGCGTCCGTCCGACGTGCGACCAAACTCGATCTTGAAGTCCACGAGCTTGATATTGATCCGGGAAAAGAGCCCCTTGAGCACCTCGTTGATCCGGGCCGCCATCTCGTAGATCCGGTCCAGCTCCTCGTAGGTCGCGGCACCCAGCGCCACGGCATGGTGGTCGTTGATGAGCGGATCGCCCAGATCGTCCCGCTTGTAGCTCAGGTCGTAGATGACGTTCGACGGCTGCGTACCCTCCTCGATGCCGAGGCGCTGGGCCATCGAACCGGCGATGACGTTGCGCACGATCACCTCCAGCGGGAAGATCGCCACACGGCGGCACAGCTGGTCGCGGTCGTTGAGCTTCTCGATGAAGTGGGTCTCCACGCCGGCCTTCCCGAGCTCCCGGAAGATCAACGACGAGATGGCATTGGTAAGCACGCCCTTGTTCTCGATCGTCGCCTTCTTGACGTTGTTGAACGCCGTGGCGGTATCCTTGTAGTGAATGATGATCTTGTCGGGATCGTCCGTACTGAAAACCTGTTTTGCCTTGCCCTCGTAGAGCAATTCAAGCTGTTTCATGGTACTTCTTCTGTTTTGTTTTGTGCTTTGGTCCGTATTGCTTGCGTGTTATTTTTTGCGGAAATAATCGACGGCATTGCGGAAAAGGTTCTGCTCCTTGTTGCCGGCGATGTTCTTGAAGAGGTTCTTCTCGTAACGCTCCGTATGGCCCATCTTGCCGAGGATCTGACCGTTCTGCGAGATGATGCCCTCGATGGCATACGACGAACCGTTGGGGTTGAAGGGTGCCTCGGCCGTCGGCTGCCCGTCGGAGCCGACATACTGGAAGGCCACCTGTCCGTTGGCGAAGAGCTGCTCGGCCAGCTCGCGGCTGACGACGAATTTGCCCTCGCCGTGGCTTACGGCGATCGCATGCAGCTCGCCCAACTCGAATCCGGCCAGCCACGGCGAAGCGGTGGTCGCCACGCGGGTGGTCACGATCTGCGAGATGTGGCGGTTGATGTCGTTGCGGAAGAGCGTCGGCGACTCCTTGGTCACCATGCCCAGCCGTCCGTAGGGCAGCAGGCCCGACTTGACCAGCGCCTGGAATCCGTTGCAGATGCCGAGGATGAGTCCGCCACGGTCGAGCAGCGCATGAATCTCCTCCCGGATATCCTTGTTGTTCAGAACATTGACAATAAACTTGGCGCTTCCGTCGGGTTCGTCTCCCGCCGAGAATCCGCCGCTCAGCACGAAGATGTGCGCCCGGCGGATCTGCTCCTTCATGCGCTCGATCGAGCGGAGGATGTCGTCGCCGGCGATGTTGCAGAGCACATCCATCACCACCTCGGCACCTTCGCGGCGGAAGGCCTTGGCCGTGTCGTAGTCGCAGTTCGTTCCGGGGAATACCGGAATGAAGACGCGCGGGTGCTCCGTGGCCTCACCCGGATAGACGAAACGGCGCGGCGCGGGCGTCGAGGTCATCACCTCGGCCGAGTTGTCACCCTTGTCGGGATAGATCGCGGCGAAACGCTCCGTATTGGCGCGGTAGAGCTCTCCGAGCGGCATCCGCACGCCGTTCACCGTCAGGGCCGCATCGGCCACCGTGATACCGATCTGCTCGGCCGCGGGATATTCGAGCGTACCCTCGCACTCAACGAGGATCGAGCCGTATGCATACTCGTAGAGTTTCGCCTCGTCCATCGTCACCTCGGCCCCCACCTCGTTGCCGAAGGCCATCTTCGCCAGGCCCTCGGCCACACCACCGAAGCCCACGGACCAGGCGGCCAGGATCTTGCCGCGCTCGATTTCATCGCTCACGAAGGTGAAGTTCCGCTTGAGCTGCTCCGTATCGGGCATGTAGTTCTCCCGCGGCGTATGGCGGATCAGGTAGAGTCGGTGTCCGGGAGCCTTGAGGTCGGTGGAGATCACCGTGGAGGCATTCACCGTCGTGATGCCGAACGCCATGAGCATCGGCGGGACGTTGATCTGCTGGAAGGTTCCCGACATCGAGTCCTTGCCGCCGATCGACGGCAGGCCGAGCTCGACCTGCATCTTCAGGGCGCCGAGCAGCGCGGCCAGGGGCTTGCCCCACGACTCGGGGTTGTGCGTCATGCGCTCGAAATACTCCTGGTAGGAGTAGCGCATCCTGTCGTAGCGCGCTCCGGCTGCCACGACCTTTGCCGCAGCCTCCACAACGGCATAGGCCGCACCGTGGTAGGGGCTCCACGAAGCCACATAGGGGTTGTATCCGAAGGCCATGATGCTGGCCGTATCGGTGTATCCGTCGGTCGGGAGTTTCTGCACCGAGACCTGCGTCTCGCTGCGCTGCGTGCGGCCGCCGAAGGGCATGAGCACGGTCGAACGGCCGATCGTCGAGTCGAACATCTCGATCAGCCCGCGCTGCGAGACGACGTTGTTGTCGCGGAGGTTGTTCGCGAAGCGCTCGGCCAGGCTGTCGCCGGTGAGGTCGCGGCGGAACGGATCGCGGTTCTCGACCTCACCGATCTTCGCTTCGGCATAGTGCTTCGCGCCGGCGCTGTCGATGAACTCACGGCTCAGATCGACGACCTTGCGGTCGCCGTTGAACATCCGCATGCGGGCCGTCGAGGTCACGTCGGCCACATGCACCGCCTCGATGTTCTCCTCGCGGCAGTAGCGCATGAACTCCTCGACATCCTTCGACTCGATCACCACGGCCATGCGCTCCTGCGACTCGCTGATGGCCAGTTCCGTGGAGTTCAGTCCGCTGTATTTGGTCTTCACGCGGTCGAGGTAGATGTCCAGGCCGTCGGCCAGCTCGCCGATGGCCACACTGACGCCGCCCGCGCCGAAGTCGTTCGATTTCTTGATCAGGCGCGTCACCTCCGGACGGCGGAACAGCCGCTCGAGCTTGCGCTCCTCGGGGGCGTTGCCCTTCTGCACCTCGCTGCCGCACGTCTCGAGCGACTTGGCGTTGTGCTCCTTCGACGAACCGGTGGCTCCGCCGATGCCGTCACGCCCGGTGCGTCCGCCGAGCATGATGATCTTGTCCCCGGCTGCGGGGCGCTCACGCCGCACGTTGCAGGCCTTCACGGCACCCACCACGGCTCCGACCTCAAGGCGTTTGGCCACATAGTCGTCGTGGTAGATCTCGCGCACGTGGGTCGTGGCCAGACCGATCTGGTTGCCGTAACTCGAATAGCCCGCGGCGGCCTTCTTCGAGATAACGCTCTGCGGCAGCTTGCCGGCGAGCGTATCGCTCACCTTCTGGTAGATGTTTCCGGCACCCGTGACGCGCATGGCCTGGTAGACATAGCTGCGGCCCGACAGCGGGTCGCGGATCGCGCCGCCCAGACAGGTCGAGGCACCGCCGAAGGGCTCGATCTCCGTGGGGTGGTTGTGGGTTTCGTTCTTGAACTGGAGGAGCCACTTTTCGGTACGCCCGTCCACATCGACATCGACATAGACCGAGCAGGCGTTGTTCTCTTCGGAGACCTCCAGGTCGTCGAGCAGCCCCCGCTGACGAAGGTAGCGGGCACCGATCGTGGCCATGTCCATCAGGCAGATGCTCTTGTGCTCGCGGCCCAGTTCGCGGCGGATGCGCAGGTAGAGCGCCAGCGAGCCCTCGATCTCCTCCCGGACGAACGACTCCTCGACGGTGATTCCCTCGAGTTCGGTGGTGAAAGTCGTATGGCGGCAATGGTCGCTCCAATAGGTGTCGAGGATCCTCAGCTCGGTCTCATAGGGATCGCGCCCCTCGGAGCGGAAGTAGGTCACCACCTCGCGCAGGTCGTCGGCATTCATTGCCAGGCCGTGCGACGAGCAGAAGTCGTCGAGCTCCTGGTCGGACATGTCGCGGAAGCCCTCGAGCACCTCGACGGGCTTGACTTCGGCCTGCTCCATGTCGCAGAGGCGGCCGAGGTCCTTCTCGCGCGACTCGACGGCGTTGATGTAGTAGTGGCGGATGCGGGCCAGCTCCTCGTCGCTGACCGTATCGTCGAAGACGAGCAGCTTCGCGGAGCGGATGCGCACGTCGGCCGAGGGGTCGATCAGACGGACGCAATCGACGGCCGAGGCGGCCCGCTGGTCGAACTGTCCGGGAAGATACTCCACGGCCAGGTACTTGTGCCCCTCGAGATCGCACGTGTCGGTGACCTCGTCGGTCACCACCTCGCCGAAGACCGTATAACGGCTCTTCTCGAGCAGTTCGGGCGTAAAGCCGAACAGGTCGTAGACGTTGAGCAGCCGCAGGCTCCCGAGCGAGAGGTTGAGATTGGCGTTCAACTCCCGGCGCAGGCTGTCGGCCTCGACGCGGAACCGGGGAAGTTTCTCCACAAAGATGCGGTAATTGGTCGTATTCATCGTTTTCGTATGTGTATTTTCAGGTTCTCAAAACTCCGGCGGCACCCGTCAGACAAAACGGGCCGCCCAGTCGCGTTTGTACTCCCCGGCCTGCATGCCGACGAAGGTGATGTGCCCCATCTTGCGCTTGGGACGGCTCTCGCTCTTGCCGTAGAGGTGCACGTAGACACCCGGACGGTGCTCGGCCGCCACCTTGCGGGCCTCTTCGAGGTCCTGTCCCAGGATGTTCTTCATCACCGTAGGGGCCACCAGCCGCGGCTCCTCGAGCGGCATGCCGACCAGATAGCGCACCAGTTCGCGGAACTGGTTGGTCGTCGCGCCTTCGATCGTGTAGTGGCCCGAGTTGTGGGGACGCGGAGCCATCTCGTTGAAGTAGATCTCCCCCTGCCGCACGAAGTACTCGATGGCCAGGATGCCCCGGTAGCCGCAGTCGCGCATGAAACGCTCGCTCTCGGACTTCATCCGGGCAAGTACCGCGCCATCGACCTCGGCGGGGACGAAACACAGGTCGAGAATCCCGTCGCGGTGGACATTCCGCCCGATGGGGAAGCTGACGACCCGCTCGCCGTCGGAGACCATGACGATGCTGGCCTCGAAATCGAACGGCACAAACTCCTCGAGGATGCACGGCACGGCGAGCAGCGGCTCGGCCTTGCGGAGATCCTCCTCCGTGCGGAGCACCTGCTGTCCGTGGCCGTCGTACCCGAGCGTGCGGGTCTTCAGCACGGCCGGGAGGCCGATCTCGGCCACGGCGGCACGCAGCGAGGCCATGTCGTCCACGGCCGCAAAGCGGGGCGTGCGCAACCCGTGATCGCGGGCGTTGCTCTTCTCCCGCAGCCGGTCCTGCGAATCGTAGAGCGGCCGGTAGCCCTGCGGGATGTTGTATTTTCCGCACAGGGGAATCAGGATCTCCCCCGGCACGTTCTCGAACTCATAGGTCACCACATCGCTGCGGCGGCACAGCTCCTCGACCGCTTCGGGGTCGTCGAAACGGCCGACGATGTGATCGTCGCAGACGGCTCCGGCCGGCGCATCTGCCGCCGGATCGAGACACACCGTGCGCACCCCGAGCAAGCGGGCCTGTTCCGCGATCATCAGCCCCAACTGGCCTCCGCCGATAATTCCGATCGTCTTCATCGCTACTTGAGTTCGGCTTTCAGGACGTCGGCGGTCTGTTTGGCGCGGAAGGCATCAAGTTTGTCGGCCAGCCCGCGATCCTGCAGCGCGAGGATCGACACGGCGATCAGCGCGGCATTCTTGGCTCCGTTGATCGCGGTGGTGGCCACGGGGACACCGGCCGGCATCTGCACGATCGAGAGCAGCGAATCCAGGCCGTTCAGGGCCCGCGACTTCACGGGAACGCCGACTACGGGCAGCGTAGTCATCGACGCCACCATGCCGGGCAGATGGGCTGCGCCGCCGGCTCCGGCGATGATCACGCCGATGCCCCGCTCGCGGGCCGTCTTGGCATATTCACACAGCAGATCGGGCGTGCGGTGCGCGCTGACCACCCTCTTTTCGAAATCGACGCCGAACTGTTCGAGCATCGCCACGGCATCGGCCATTACCTCGTAATCGCTCACCGAGCCCATAATTACGCCAACTTTCATATTTGCTATCGTTTGTTTTTCAGTTTCACCCAACCCCCGTTGCTCCGCCGGTCCGCGCCGACACCCCGGGCACAAGCCCGGAAAGGAAAAAAGCAGGCCGCCACGACACAATGGGTCATGGCGGTCTGCTATTTATCCGAGTACTCCGCAGGCGGAGGCCCCGATTCGACGGGACAGTACACCCTGCATCTGCCCTGCGCGACACAACGAATGGAATACAGCGGCACGGCACTGCTCCCTCTTTCGCTCACGTTGGTCTATGTCGCAGATCGGATTCATTTTACCTGTCGGAACAACGATACAAAAGTAACGCTTTTCGACAGACTTTCAAAATTCCCGGGCAGATATTCTATCGACAATTTATCGACAGCCTCAACGGCTCATCGAATAGGGCAGCGCCCCGTCGTCGGTTCCGCGTCCGGTCTCCGGTTCGGCCTGCATGTCGAAACGCACCCGGGCGCCGTCGCGCAGGTCGGACCAGCGGAGGAAGTTGTGCTCCCAGGGCTTACCGTCGAGCTGCATCGCACCGACATAGCGGTTTTCAGGGGCATTCTCCGGAGCGTCGATCTCGATCTCGGCCCCGTTCTCGAGGTGGATCGTCGCACGGCGGAACAGCGGCGACCCGAGGATGTACTCGTCCGAACCGGGACATACCGGGTAGAATCCGAGCGCCGAGAAGACATACCAGGCCGAGGTCTGGCCGTTGTCCTCGTCGCCGCAGTAACCGTCGGGACGGGCCATGTAGAGGCGGTCCATCACCTCACGCGCCCACCACTGCGCCTTCCAGGGCTGTCCGGCGTAGTTGTAGAGGTAGATCATGTGCTGCGCGGGCTGGTTTCCGTGGGCGTAGTTGCCCATG